>ERZ761602.2285-NODE-2285-length-30620-cov-9.226010_pt1 | contig 30620 bp, 34 predicted proteins | sample MGYA00512165_ERZ761602 | MGnify/ENA primary metagenome ERZ761602 (study PRJEB28899, sample SAMN02445085) | bioreactor sludge metagenome | biome: EBPR sludge; isolation source: Thorneside wastewater treatment plant | place: Australia: Brisbane, Thorneside...
GCCTACTTCAACGACGCCCAGCGCCAAGCCACCAAGGACGCCGGCAAGATCGCCGGGCTTGAGGTGCTGCGCATCATCAACGAGCCGACGGCGGCCGCCCTCGCCTATGGCCTCGACAAAGGTTCTCAAAGCAAGACCATCGCCGTGTACGACTTGGGCGGCGGCACGTTCGACATCTCGATCCTTGAGATCGGCGACGGTGTCTTCGAAGTGCGCTCCACCAATGGCGACACGTTCCTCGGCGGCGAGGATTTCGACATCCGCATCCTCAACTATCTCGCCGACGAGTTCAAAAAGCAGAACGGCGTTGATCTGCGTCAGGACAAGCTTGCGCTGCAACGCCTGAAGGAAGTGTCCGAGCAAGCGAAGAAAGAATTGTCCTCGCGGGCGGAGTTCGATGTTTCGGTGCCGTTCATCAGCGCCAACGCGTCCGGGCCCCTGCACCTCAACATGAAGCTGACGCGAGCGAAGTACGAAAGCCTGGTCGACGACCTGGTGCAAAAGACGCTCGGCCCCTGCAAGGCGGCGCTCAAGGACGCCGGCCTCTCCGCCAGCGACATCAAGGAAGTCGTGCTTGTCGGCGGCATGACCCGCATGCCGAAGATTCAGCAGGTGGTGAAAGAGTTCTTCGGCCGCGAGCCGCATAAGGGCGTCAACCCGGACGAAGTCGTGGCGGTTGGCGCCGCGATCCAGGCGGGCGTGCTGCAAGGCGACGTCAAGAACGTCGTGCTTCTCGACGTAACGCCGTTGTCGCTTGGCATCGAGACTCTGGGCGGGGTGTTCACGCGGCTCATTGAGCGCAACACCACCATCCCGACCAAGAAGAGTCAGATTTTCTCGACCGCGGAAGACAACCAAAACGCGGTCACCATTCGCGTCTTCCAGGGCGAGCGCGAAATGGCGGCGGACAATCGCCCGCTCGGGCAGTTCGACCTCGTCGGCATCCCTCCAGCGCCGCGCGGCATGCCGCAGGTGGAAGTCACCTTCGACATCGACGCCAACGGCATTGTCTCCGTGGGCGCCAAGGATAAGGCGACAAACAAAGAGCAATCGATGCGCATTCAGCCGTCGGGCGGCTTGAGCGACGATGACATCAAACGCATGGTGCGCGAAGCCGAAGAGCACGCGAGCGACGACAAGGCGCGCCGCGAACTCGTGGAGGCGAAGAACCAGGGCGAGTCCCTGGCGCACGCAACCGAGAAGCAGCTGCAAGAAAACGGCGACAAGATACCGGCCAGCGACAAAGCCGCGATCGAAGCCGCGATCGCCGCGCTGCGAACCTCGCTTGGCACGGACAACACCTCCGACATCGCCGCCAAGACGCAAGCTCTCGTGCAAGCGTCGATGAAAATCGGCGAGGCCCTCTACGGCGGCCAACAAGGCGGCGGCGGTGACGCAGGCGGCGGCGCGGGACCTGGCTCGGCGCAAGAAGGCGTCGTCGACGCCGAGTTCGAGGAAGTCGACGGCAAGAAGCGCGCTTAGGGTCGGGGGCGTTCATGTCGCCAACTTCATGGACGCGCGTGGATAAGCCATGAGCGGTCGCGACTACTACGAAATCCTCGGCGTTGCGCGCGACGCGGACGCGAACGCGATCAAGTCGGCGTTCCGAAAGCTCGCGATGAAACTGCATCCGGACCAAAATCCCGGGTGCAAGGTGTCCGAGGAGAAATTCAAGGAGCTCGGCGAGGCCTACGCCGTGCTCTCCGATCCGGAAAAGCGCGCGCAATACGATCGCTTTGGCAAAGCCGCCTTTCAAAATGGCGGCGGGCCGGGGTTTGGGCCGGGCGCAGCCGGGTTCAGCGACTTCTCCGATCTGTTCAACGAGATTTTTGGCGGCAGCGGTTTCGAGGACATCTTCGCGGGCGCGCGGCGCGGTCCACGCAACGGGCCCGAGCGCGGCGCCGATCTGCGTTACGATGTCGAGATCACGCTTGAGCAAGCCTTTCGGGGCGCCGATCGCGAGATTGTGGTCCCGCGCGCGCAAGCATGCGAACCGTGCGGCGGAACCGGCTCCGAGGGCAAGGCGCCGCTGCAGACCTGCGCCACCTGCCAAGGCGCGGGCCAAGTGCGCGCGCAGCAAGGCATGTTTCGCATGGTGCGCACCTGTCCCGCCTGCCATGGCCGCGGCCAATCGATCAAGACGCCATGCCGTTCCTGCGGTGGGCGCGGTCTAACGCAGAAGGAGCGCACGCTCTCGGTGAAGATCCCTGCTGGGGTTGAAGACGGCACCCGCATCCGGCTCGCGGGCGAAGGCGACGGCGGCGCGCGCGGCGGCCCGCCGGGCGACCTCTACCTCTTCCTTTCGTTGAAGCCGCACGCGTTGTTCGAGCGCGACGGCGCCGATCTCTATTGCCGGGCGCCGACGCCGATGTGCAAAGCCGCGCTTGGCGGCGACATTGAGATTCCGACAATCGATGGCGAACGCGCGAAGGTGACCATTCCCGCTGGTGCGCAAACAGGGCGGCGCTTTCGCATCAAGGGCAAAGGCATGAGCCAGTTGCGCTCTGGCGCGCGTGGCGACCTTCATGTCGAACTCCAAGTCGAGACCCCGGTGAACTTGAGCGCCAAGCAGCGCAAGCTGTTGGAGGAATTCGCCAAGGAATGCGGCGAGGACGCCCACCCGCAAACGCAGGGCTTCTTCGATAGCGTGAAGAAGTTCTTCGACGGCGCCGCCAGCGACGGCCCGGCGCGGTAAATCTTGCCAGCACGCACGGCGCGGCCCAAGGTTGCACATGACCATTTCCATCGCCATCGCGGGCGCTGCCGGTCGCATGGGCCGTGCGCTCATCCGCGCCGCTGCTGAAGACGCCCGCTTCCGCATCGTCGGCGGCACGGAGCGGCGTGCGGAGTTCTTGGGCGTCGATCTCGGCGCGCTCGCCGGTATCGCGCCGCTCTTCATGACAACGGCCGACGCCGCCGAGGCCGCCGCCGAACAAGCCGAGGTCTGGATCGACTTCACAGCGCCCGAAGCGACGATCGCCGCGCTCGACGCCTTAAGGGGCGCGACAGCCCGCGCAGCGATCGTCGGCACCACAGGCCTGTCCGACGAGCAAAGGACGGCCATCGCCGACCACGCGAAACGCATCGCCATTGTGCAGAGCGGCAATTTCAGCTTGGGCGTGAATTTGCTCGCCGCGTTGGTTGAGCAAGCCGCCGCGCGACTCGGCCCGGAGTGGGACATTGAGATCGTCGAGGCGCATCATCGCCGCAAGGTCGATGCGCCGTCCGGCACGGCGCTGCTGCTCGGCGAAGCCGCGGCAACCGCGCGCCATCGCAAACTCGCCGAGCTGCGCCTGCCCGCGCGCGAAGGCGTCACTGGCGAACGGGCGTCTGGTAAGATCGGCTTTTCCGCCGTGCGCGGCGGCGGCATCGTCGGCGAACACGACGTGATCTTCGCCGCCGAGCGCGAGGTAATCACTCTTTCTCACCGGGCGCTCGATCGGGCGTTGTTCGCCGACGGCGCTTTGCGTGCGGCGCTGTGGGTCGCGGACAAGCCGCCAGGACTTTACTCCATGCGCGACGTGCTTGGCGTGTAGCCGCGTTTGGCCCGGTGCAACGCCAGCGACAGTGCTTCCGCGAAGTCCTTCTGTTCGTCTGGCGCCAGAAAGACGCCCAGCCGCATCTGGCCCACGCCGTCGCGGATCAAAACGCCGCGCCCGTCGCAGGCAACGCGCGCCCAAACCGGGTTGAGCGCCCAATGCGTGGCGGCGCCACGTTTGTCGACGCTCGCCACATGCACTTTTCCCGGCGCAATGCGCACATACTCCGCCGCCTGCCCGTCTTGGTAGTTCCATCGAAACGCAAGCCAAAGCGCAAGCACGTCCAACCCCAGGAAAGCCGCGATCGGAAACGCCCCGCTGGCGATGAAGGTCGTCGCCACGAGCGCGTTCATTCCGATCACCGCCAGCAGCATGACGCGAAACGACTTGGCGCTAAGGCTCCGGTGCGGGCGCAGCACGGCGTCCATGAGGAGTACGCCGTCAATGTGCGGCGCTTGCGGCATACATTCCCACCGAGGCGGCATCGGATTTAGACTACGGCGCAATTCCGGTTCGCCAAGGGGGCTCTTTCATGGCTAGGCGCCTAACGAAAGCGAAGGCCGAAGCCTTGTATGCGCGCCTCGCCGCGATCCGGCCCGATCCGCGCACCGAGCTCGCCTACACAAACCCCTACACCCTCCTCGTCGCTGTCGTTTTGTCCGCGCAGTCGACGGACAAGGGCGTCAATCGCGCGACGGGACCGCTCTTCAAGGTCGCGGACACGCCCCAGAAAATGCTGAAGCTCGGCGAGGCCGGTCTCGCGGATCATATCAAGACCATCGGCCTCTGGCGCAACAAAGCCAAAAACGTCATCGCGCTGTCGCAAGCGCTGATCGAGCGCCACAATGGCGAAGTTCCGCGTGCGCGCGATGCGCTTGAAGCGTTGCCAGGCGTCGGCCGCAAGACCGCCAATGTCGTGCTCATGGAGGTGTTCGGCGAAGGTACGATCGCGGTCGACACCCACGTCTTTCGCGTCGCCAACCGCACGGGCCTCGCCGATGGAAAGTCGCCGGCGGACGTGGAAGCTCAGCTCATGCGCATCACGCCGACGCAGTATCTGCGCGGCGCGCATCACTGGCTGATCTTGCACGGCCGCTACACCTGCTTGGCGCGAAAGCCGGAATGCCCGCGTTGCCCGATCGCCGATTTGTGCCTTTACTCGCCCAAGACGCGCGCTATCGCGCCGACGAAAACGTCCGCCGCCGCCGGTGCGAAGTCCAGAAAGAGGTAAGGTTCGATCGCCTCGATTTCGATCACCCGCCACTTTCCATCGTCACCGAGCACCAAATCGATACGGACATAGAGCAGCTCGTCCGGAGCGCTCGCGCGCGCGGCCTCCGCCGCCTCGCGCGCCGCCGCCGGCGGGGCCTCAGCCACAAAACTCGTTTGACCCGGGATATTGGCAAGCCAGCTTCCCGGGTGCGGCACTTTTCGGATCGCGTGCGCGTAGGCGTCCCCGAACCAGAACAGCGAGCGCTCACCCTCCGTTTCGATGGCGTGCAAATAAGGCTGTATCATCGCCGGCCCGCTTGGACCTCCTATCAGATCCGCTTCGCTCCAGGCGTTGCGCTTCAGCCGCAGCGTCGCGACAGATCCCGCGCCCACTTGCGGCTTAACGACGACCTCCGCCGCGTCCAGCACATCAAACGCATGAGCCACCGTCCGCGCATCGGCGCGCTCGGCCCACACCGTCTCGATCGCGGATACGCCCAGGTCTTTGAGGTATGTCTTGCGGGCGTTCCAGCGCACGACGCGGCTCGGGTTGAAAACGCGCAACCCGGCGCGCTCATGCGCCTCAAGGGCGGCGATGAATTCGTCGGCTCGCGCTGTGTAATCCCAACAGGTGCGAATAATCGCTGCGTCGAAGCCGCGTCTCGGCAAGTCGACCTCGTCCCAATACACTGTTTCAAAGTCGATGCCGCGCGCGGCGCCTGCTCGAACGATAAGATCGCGGCTTCGCGTTTCCAGCGCGGGAACGTCGCCGGGCGCTAGCGGCGTTCCGCGATAGGAGCGCCCCGTGAGATAGGCCACACGGACCATCAGCGGCGGCGCGCTTCCGCTTCCGCGGCGCACGCAGACTGGCTCGGGGCCGGCGCCCCAGCGTGGCGAGCGTCCGCGTGCACTTCTCGGAGCCGCATCGTATCGCGCTGATCCGCTGAAAACAGAAGCAGAAGGGCGCAAGTTGGGAGCCGGTACGTGAGCGCCGCCCCCGCTCCGTCGCGCCGTTCGATGTCTGGAGCGCCGAGCGCCCGCTCTACCTCCGCGCGGCTTGCCGCGTTCGCGCCGCCCGCCGATGACAGGATTTGCATCGTCCGACTGCTCCCCGTCGCCTGCGGAGCGGCGGACTGCTGCGACGGCGCGCCCGTCACCCCCGCAGTCGGGGTCGCGCAGCTGAGCAAGGACAAGGCCGCTCCGCCAAGAACCAGGAATCGCATAAGATCATCATGCCCCCGCGACATTTGCGCCGCAACGCTTGCCACCGCCGCATGCGCGGGCTTTATGACCTCATTCCCAAGGGACCGCGCGAATGCAATCTTCCACCTACGATGTTGTGGCCGTTGGCAATGCGATCATCGACCTCATTCAGGCGGTTCCGGAGAGCTTTCTGCTTGAGGAAGCCATCGCCAAGGACGCGATGACCTTGATTGACGAGGCGCGCGCGGATCATTTGACGGCGCGCCTTCAGGACGCGGTCGTCGCGGCCGGCGGCTCGGCGGCTAACACAATGACCGGCGTTGCAAGCCTCGGGGGCTCGGCGGGGTACATCGGCAAGGTGGCCGACGATCCGCTTGGCGAGCGCTTCACCGCCGAGTTCCGCTCCGCTGGCGTCGCCTTTAACACCCCCCCTCGCCAAGGCCCTCCTGGCACGGCGCGCTCCATCATCGCGGTGACGCCCGATGGACATCGCTCCATGAACACCTATCTCGGCGCGTCGACCCTGCTCGCTCCCGAGGACATCGACGCCGATTTGATCGCAGCCGGCGCCACGCTCTTTCTCGAGGGTTATCTCTTCGATCGCGACGAGGCGAAGGCCGCTTTCGTGCGCGCGGCGGAAATCGCCAAGGCGGCCGGGCGCAAAGTGTCGCTCACGCTGTCGGACAAATTCTGCGTGGACCGACATCGCGAGAGCTTTCGGCATCTGGTGGCTGGCCATGTCGACGTGCTGTTCTCAAACGAAGCGGAAATTCTCTCCCTTTACGAAAGCGCAGACCTGGGCGGCGCTGTTATGGCCGCCAAGCAAGCGTGCCCGGTCGTGATTGTCACCCGCTCCGAACTCGGTTCTCTGATCGTCACCAGCGGCGGGGTTGAAGAAGTCGTAGCCCTGCCGGTGGAACGTGTGGTCGACACGACAGGCGCGGGCGATCAATACGCGGCCGGGTTTTTGTTCGGACTTGCGCGAGGACGGCCGCTGCCTGAATGCGGCGCGCTGGCCTCTCTCGCGGCCGCGGAAGTCATCAGCCATGTTGGGCCCCGCCCGGAGCAAGACTTGAGGGCGCTGGCCCTGAAATCCGGTTTTCGCGTTTAGAGTATGAAGCGCGACAGGTCGGTGTTCTTGGCCAAGTCGCCGACGTGCCGGCGAACATAAGCATCATCGACAATAACCTTCTCGCCGCCGCGATCCGGCGCCGTGAAGCTGATCTCGTCCAGAAGCCGCTCCATCACTGTCTGGAGTCTCCGCGCGCCGATATTCTCCACCGCGGCGTTCACATCCGCGGCGATCTCGGCAAGCGCGCCGATCGCGTCGTCCGTGAACTCAAGATCGATGCCCTCTGTCTTCAGCAAACCCTTGTATTGCTTGACCAGGCTTGCCTCGGGCTCCGTCAGGATGCGTCGAAAGTCATCGCGGGTCAGAGCCTTCAGCTCTACCCGTATTGGCAGGCGCCCCTGAAGTTCCGGCAGCAGGTCCGAGGGCTTCGCGACATGAAACGCGCCCGACGCAACGAACAAAATGTGGTCGGTCTTTATCGGACCGTGTTTTGTGTTGACGATGGTGCCTTCAATCAGCGGCAGTAAGTCACGCTGAACACCCTCCCTGCTGACATCGCCTCCGCCGACTCGCTCCGAGCGCGACGCGATCTTGTCAATCTCGTCCAAGAAAACGATCCCGTCTTCGGCCGTTAGCGTGACGGCCTCCTTCACCAGCGCTTCTTGGTCGACAAGCTTGTCGCTCTCCTCGCGCACCAGCGGTTCATAAGCTTCATCGACGGTCATGCGCACGCGCTTGGTGCGCCTGCCAAACGCCTTGCCGAATATCTCGCCGATATTGACGACGCCGACATTCGGTTGACCCGGTATCTCCATCGCGCCCAGCGGCGAAGACGCGTCCTCAACCTCGATCTCGACCGGCGAAGACCCTAGTTCGCTGGCGCGGAGCTTTTTGCGGAAGGATTCGCGCGTCGCCGCGCTCGCGCCCTGCCCGACCAGCGCATCCAGCACGCGCTCCTCCGCCGCGGCCTCGGCCCGCGCGCGAACTTCGCGCCGCCGCCGGTCGCGCGCCATGTTGAGCGCAACCTCGACAAGATCGCGAACGATCTGCTCGACATCGCGGCCAACATAGCCGACCTCCGTGAACTTGGTGGCTTCCACCTTCAGGAACGGAGCGCCCGCTAGCTTCGCCAACCTTCGCGCGATCTCCGTCTTTCCGACGCCGGTTGGGCCGATCATAAGAATGTTTTTCGGCGTGACTTCGTCGCGTAACTCATCGGGCAATTGCTTGCGCCGCCACCGGTTGCGAAGCGCAATGGCGACGGCCCGTTTTGCATCGCCTTGGCCGACGATGAAGCGATCCAACTCGGAGACGATCTCGCGCGGGGAAAAGTGGGTCATTGACGCGTTGAGTTCCTTGCAAGTTTGACCGCGCTCAGGCGGAGAGCGTCTCAACGGTCAGATTGCCGTTGGTGTAAACGCAAATGTCGGCGGCGATCGCCATCGCCTCGCGCGCGATTGTTTCCGCGTCCTCCTGATGCGCATACAGCGCGCGCGCCGCGGCCAGCGCGAAATTGCCTCCCGACCCGACCGCGACAACAGCATGTTCGGGATCGAGCACGTCTCCGGCGCCCGTCAGCAGGAATGTCTCCGTCCGGTCCGCCACGATCAGCATCGCGTCCAGCCGACGCAACGCCCGATCCGTGCGCCAATCCTTGGCCAACTCCACGCAGGCGCGCGCCAGCTGGCTGGGGAACCGTTCGAGCTTTTGCTCCAGCCTTTCAAACAGCGCGAACGCGTCGGCTGTCGCGCCGGCAAAACCGACGAGCACGCTGTCGCCCGCAAGGCGACGCACCTTGCGGGCGTTGCCTTTTAGGATGGTTGGGCCCGCCGAGACCTGGCCGTCTCCGGCAATAACGACCGTGCCTCCCTTTCGCACACAGAGAATGGTCGTGCCGTGCCAGTCATGTTTGTCGCTCATCGTCGGCAAATGTGGCGTAGCGACCCGCGCCGATCAAGCCGCGTCGCTGGAGACGGCGCCAGCATGGCGTCCCTGTCGCCGTAGAATCTCCCCGAACTCTTGCGCCGGGATCGCCGCGCCGAAGAGAAAGCCTTGCGCCCAGTGGCACCCGCGCGCGGCCATGAACGTCAAGTCTTCTTGCCGCTCGATGCCCTCCGCGACGATCTCCATGCCAAGCGAGCGGCCTAGCGCCAAGATCGTCTCCACGATCGCTTCGGCCTGGGGTTCGCCGCGCTCCAGGGCGCGAACGAATTGCTGGTCGATCTTGATCACATCAAATGGCAGTTTCGAGAGCGTCGCCAAACTTGAATGCCCGCAGCCAAAATCGTCGATCGCGAACCGGACGCCGACGGCGCGCAAAGGCTGCATGGCGCGCACCGCGCGCTCAGGGTCCTCCATGATCATCGACTCGGTGATTTCCAACTCAAGCAAGCTTGGCGCGAGCCCCGCTTGATCTACAACGCGAAGGACGCTTTCGCCGAACCGTTCATTGCGGAACTGCAGCGCCGACACGTTGACCGCCACCTTGATCGGATGACCGGCGCGCGCCCAGCCGGCTGCCTTCCAGCAGGCTTCGCGCAAGATCACGTCCGACAGCGTGCCGATGAGCCCGCTTTCCTCGGCCACCGGAATAAAGCGCCCTGGACTAACAATCGTACGATCCGGACGAATCCAGCGCGCCAGCGCCTCGCAGCCCTCGACGCGGCCCGATGCGATGCTGATTTTCGGCTGAAAATAAGCGTGGAACTCATTGTGCTCGAAGGCGGCGCGCATTTCGCGCTCCAACGTCAAGCGAGAGACGACCTCGCGGTCGAGCGCGGCGGTAAACGCCTTGACCCGCGCGGCGCTGGTTTGGGCAGCCTCCGCCGACAGGCGCGCCTGACGGATGATCACGTTCGCTTCACGGCTCTTGTTCGTCACCATCGCCACGCCGCTGCACGCGGCGAGCGAGAACTTGTGACCGCGCCACTCCAGCGCCTCGCAAAGCGCCGCATTGAGGTGCAAGGCGAAACGAATAGCTTCGTCCGCGGACACGTCCGGCGTAAATACCGCGAACTCGCAGGCGCCGAGCCTTGCCGGCAACGGAACGCTCGCCGCCCCGCCCCGGCGCACGCCCTTGTCCACGACGCGAACGCTCGTGGACACCTTGTCGGCGACAAGCAAAAGCAGATCGCGCGCGGCGTCAGGCGCCAAGGTTTGCAACAGCTTCGCCAAGCGTTGCAGGTCAATCACGATAACGGCGCCCGTACGTTCACCGGCGCTTCTCGCGATGAAGTGGTCCACCTCCCGGGAAAAACGCTCATGATTGGGCAGCCGCGTCATCGGATCAACAAACGCGACCTGTTGGATATGGCGAACGGACGCCTCAACGCGCGCTGTCATCTTGTTGAACGCCTTCGCCAGCGTTTCAAATTCGTCGCCGGTGTTGATCTGAATGAGCGCAACCTCGCCGCGCTCTCCGATGCGCTCCGCATGCCGCGCGAGTTCATCCAAGGGCGCGACGGCGTGGCGCACGGCGCGCGCCGTCACCGGAATCGAGGCCGCCAACAAACAAACGACGATGAGGAGGAATGGGGCCAGAGAGGTCCACACGTGCGCGCGGTACGCGTCCCCGCGCCAGACCGCCACGGCGGCGCTCCTTCGCCCGCCAGCGGAGACGATCGGCTCCCCGATCGCCAACATCCCGTCGAAGCGCAAGACCTGCCGCACGCCCGATGCGCGGACCGCGGCAGCCAGTCTGATCGCCACCGCCGAGCCGCTCGCTTCGTCGCCGGTCGAGGCGATCAGGCGTCCATCCCCATCTTGTACAATAAGGCGCAACAATTCCGGCCGCCGCGCGGCGGCGTCCATTACCCCACTGAGATCGTCCGCACTGTTCGTCAGCGTCCCCTCGCTCACAGCGTCGGCAAAGCCGTGCGTGATCTCGCTGGCGATGGCGATCTGCTGGCGCCCGCTTTGGTGCGCGGCGCCCCAAACGAGCGCGAGCGCGGTCAGGGCCGCCGTGACAATGACAAGGCCGCATGCGAACGCGACGGCGCGCGCGGCAAGTCCGCGCGGCCGCACACTCTCAGTGACAAAACCCCGAAGCGACATGACCGCCCTCGCGCACGCCGCTCTGAACGTGCGCTCGTCATCTGGAGCTGCTTTGGTTAGCGACGCCTGAAATGGACGAGAATTTGCGGCGGTTTGGCACGAAAATCGCGCCAGCAGAGCTTAACGCGAGCTTACACGGCGGCGCAGGAAGACATAAAACGCGCCAGGCCCGCCGTGGGCGCGGTGGGCGGTCGCGTAGCCCGCGACAAGGGTTCTAAGCGCCGGCTCCGCGAGCCAGCCCGGCAGCGCGCGCCGCAAGACGCCCTCGCCGCCGCGCCCAATCCCGGTGACGACGAGGACGGTTCTCTCCTCCCTCTCGTGGGCGCGCTCCAAGAACCGCTGCAACACGTCGCGCCCACCTAAATAGGTGCACCCGTGAAGGTCGAGGCTTGCGCCAATTTCGACCTTGCCCCGGCGTATTCGCTTCTCGTTCGCGCGGTTGGTTAGAGGCGCGGAGACCTGGTGATTCTGCGAGAAGGGTCTGGCGTGCGTAAACGCCGGTTTGGGCGCCAATGGCGGATGCGGCTCCAGAAAATGCGGGTGCGACCTGTGCCTCCGCGCCACGTCCTCGGTCGCGCGCCGCCAAAGCGCTTGCTCTTCTTCGCTTAGCGCGCGCCTGCCCTTACTCAAGCAGCCTGAACGCGGGACAGAAGCCAATTAGGATCGGATGAACGAATGTTGCGCTCAAATGTCCAGCGCTCGCGCGCATCGCGCACGCCATGCGCGCCTTCCGCCAGTTCGGCCTCAAACTTCACGGTGATGCGCGCCGTCTCGCCTTGCAGCGAGGCGTCGCTGACTTCCGCCGCGCGCAAGCGCACAAGCTCAGGCCCCGCCCCGCCAGACGCGGCGCGCTGCGCGATCGCGGCGGCGTAGGACTCATAAACCCGGGGCGCGAGCAAGCCCCGCAATGTCTCGATGTCGCCCTTAGCGAAGGCGGACACGATCATCTCGTACGCGGCGCGCGCGCCAGACACGAAGCGATCGACTTCGAAGCTCGGATCCGCGCGAACAATGGCGAGCAAGCCCTCGCCCGCCGCACCCGCCGTCGTCGGCGGGATGGGGCGCGGTTGTCGAAGCGGTTCAGGAGATAATTCACCCTGGGCTGGCGCGGGCTGCGCGGGCCGCTCTGAACCGGTCCGCTTCCCAAGCGTGGCGTAGAGGCGGAACAGCACGAAACCGGCGATAAACGCCAGGATCACAATCTCCAAAAGGCCCTGGTCCAAGGATCATACTCCGCAAGCCGCACCCGCGCTTTCGGGTCAAGATAATGCCAAGCGGGGCTGGGTTCCAGGCCAGTCGCGTTGCCGCACCCCTTTGCCCGTGCTAGCCCGCTTCCCCTTCTACCCGCAGAAAGAGCTGGCTCATGACCATGCCGCCCGCGCCCGAAGGCGCTCCAATTCCGGCTGATTCACCGCACCTGCGGGTGCTGACGCAGTACGTTAAGCAGCTGTCATTTCGCAATGCTGGGGCCGCGCTTGCCCAGGCCTACGAGGTTCAGCCCGCCGTGGATATGGGGGTCGAGGTAAAGTCGCGCCCCCTGGGTCAAGGCGAGGCGACTGAGGTTGACCTCTGCATCAACGTCAACGCGCGGCGCGACGATACCCTGATCTTCTCGGTCGATCTGGTTTACGCAGGCGTTTTTCAGTTCGTGAACGTCCGCCCCGACGACGTTGAGCCGTTGATCTGGATCGAGTGCCCGCGCCTGCTCTTTCCCTTCAGCCGGCAAATTCTGGCGGAAATCACCCGCGAAGGCGGATATCCTCCGCTGCTCATCAATCCGATTGACTTCACGCCACTCTACTGGGCGGAGCTGCGCGACCGCCAAGACAAGCAAATGGCGGTGGATTTGGGCGACACGCCGCTTGCCGGAAACCCCGTCTAGCCCCCCGTTTTCAGCCACACCGCATCCGGCCCGAGCGCCGCGACGAACGCCGCGTGCGCATCGCGTTCGTCGGCGCTTAGTCGAGGCTGCAACGGGGTGACGCGCGGCGTGCGGCGCACGAACTCAACAAGCCGCGGCGCAGCACCCGCCTCGGCGACCGCCTCGTTTGCGTCGAACGCCAATTTCTGCTCCCGACCGCCCTTCAGATTCAGATAAACCTCGGCGAGAATGCGGGAGTCGATAAGCGCGCCGTGACCGCCTGCGCCTTTTCGCGCCGAAAGGTCGAACCCATAGCGGTCCAGCTGAAACCGCTTGGCGAGCGCATCCAAGGAACACGACGCGCCCGGAAAACGTTTCCGCGCCAGCGCCAGTGTGTCGACAAACCGCTCCGAGCCCAGAGGCGCCAATCCGCAACGCCGCAGTTCCGCGTTGATGAACCCCTGATCGAAGGAAGCGTTGTGCGCAACCAAAGGCGCGTCCGCAATGAAGTCGAGAAATTCCCGCGCCAGTTCGCCGAAACGGCGGTGACTGCGTAAGAACTCCAGGCGCAGACCATGGACGCGCACAACCTCTTCCGGGACGTCGCGCTCAGGGTTGACGTAGGCATGAAACTCGCGGCCGGTGCGCTCCAGGTTGATGACCTCGACGCATCCGATTTCGACAATCCGGTCCCGCTGACGTTCATCCTCGTGGTCGGGGAAGACGCCTGTCGTTTCCGTGTCGAATAGGATTTCGCGCATGCGCCATCGGCTAATCCTGTTCGCCGAGCGCGTCCAGCACGGCGCGGACCTGCGCGCGCGTCGCCTCGAGATCGGCGCCTGTGTCGATGACGAAGTCCGCGCGCGCGCGTTTTTCCGCATCCGGCATTTGGCGCGCCAAAATGGCGTCGAGCTTTTCTGGCGTCATGCTTGGCCGCGCCAGAACGCGAGCGCGCTGCACATCCGGCGGCGCAGAAACCACAACGCTTACATCGACAAGCCGGTTGCCGCCGCCCTCAAAAAGCAGCGGAACGTCAAGGACCACCCAACGCTGCCCCTGCCGCCGGTTTCGCTCCAGGAAGGCCAGCTGCTCGTCGCGCACGAGCGGATGCACAATGCGTTCAAGCTCGCGCATCGCCTCCGAATCCCCAATGACCCGAGCAGAGAGCGCCGCTCGGTCGACGCCCCCGCCTGTGGTAACCCCAGGAAACGCCCGCTCAACCGCATCGACCGCGCCCCCTCCGGGCGCATAGAGCGCATGCACGGCGGCGTCGGAATCAAAGAATGGCGCGCCCTCGGCCGCAAACATCTGGGCGACTGTCGACTTGCCCATCCCAATAGAGCCGGTGAGCCCTATCACGATCATTCGGCGATCGCCTCGAGCAGCCGCGCGCGCGCGCGCGTCGTATCGGGCTGCACGCCGAACCAGAGCTCGAAAGCGCGCGCACCCTGGTGAATGAGCATGCCTAGCCCATCAATCGAGATGAGCCCCCGCTCCCGCGCCGACACAAAAAACGGCGTCAGTAGCGGCCGATAGACCACATCGAAGGCGATCGCTCCAGCCTTGCATACCTGAAACGGCCAGTCATGCGACGGCGCGCTGGTCATGCCCAGCGTCGTTGTTTGCACGATAAGGTCGGCGGCGCCGAAACAGCGTTCCATGTCGTCCCAACGCGCAGCGCGCCCATTTCTCAGCGTTGATGCGAGACGCTGGCTGCGATCAAAGGTTCTGTTCACAAACGTGATGCTGTCCACGTAAGGAGAGAGCGCGCGGCCCACCCCGCCGGCGGCGCCGCCCGCGCCAATCACCACAACGCGCCGCACCCGCAAACGCCAGTCAGGCGCGCCCTCCCCCAGCGCATCGAGAAACCCCAAGCCGTCGGTGTTGAACGCGCTCACGCTGCCGTCATCCTCTAAGCGCAGGACATTGGCGGATTCACTTTCGCTGCGATCGGCCGCTTCGGCCGCCGCCGCCTTGAACGGAACGGTTACGTTCGCGCCCGCGACGCCAAAGCGCATGAGCTCCCGCAGACTCGCCGCTGGATTAGAACTCTGCAGGCGAAGCGCCACATACACAGCGTCTAGGCTCGCATCCGCTATCCAAGCGTTGTGCAGCACCGGAGACAGAGAATGTCGAACCGGATCGCCTATCACGGCGAAGAGCCTGGTCGCGCTTGAAATGCTCATGCCGGCATCAAACCATGTTGGCGCAGGAACGCCAGCAGCGGCAGCAACGGCAATCCCAGAACAGAGAAGTAGTCGCCCTCCACGCGCTCAAATAGCTGAGCGCCGACGCCCTCCAATTGATAGGCGCCGACCGAATGTAGCGCCGCGTCGCCTGCTTGCGTGAGGTATTCATCGAGAAAAGCGTCGGAAAACGCGCGCATCCGCAGTCGCGGCGTTTCAATATGCCGCCACAGGACTGCGCCCTCATGCGCAACGACGGCCGCGGAGATCAGTTCGTGCGATCGCCCGCGCAAGCGCGAAAGATGCGTGCGCGCCTCCGCCGTGCTTTTTGGTTTGTCGAGCGTTTCGGCGTCCAGCGCCAACATCTGATCGGCGCCGATCACATAACCAGTGTGGCGCTGCGACACCGAGAGCGCCTTAAGTTCCGCCAGAGCATCAGCCTGATCCCTTGGGGAGAGGCCTTCGCTCCGCAGCGAGGCTTTCGCCGCCTCCTCATCCACGTGGGCGACAACGACATCGAAACGTACGCCCGCCGCCTCGAGCATCTGCCGGCGAATACGACTCTGCGAGGCGAGGATCACGGTCATGGGTCGCGATGCTCCGCCAGGAGGTTGAGCACCGCCGCCGCCGTCTCTTCGATGGATCGTCGGGAAACATCGATCGTCGGCCATCCCTCGCGCTCGAAGAGCTTTTGCGCGTCCATGACTTCGCGGCGAACGGCGTCCTCGTCGGTATAGTCGCCCGCGCGCGTTTCCTTCATGGCGGCGAGACGATTGCGCCGGATATGAATAAGCCGGTCCGCCGTGATCAGGAGCCCGACAACAAGCGGGCGGCGCTCCGCGAAAACTTCTTGGGGCAGCGGCACGCCTGGCACCAGCGGCACGTTCGCGGCTTTCACGCCGCGATGCGCCAAATACACGCTGGTCGGCGTCTTTGAGGTGCGGCTGACGCCCACCAAGATCACGTCGGCGTCAGCGAGCTCAATAGCCTGTTGGCCGTCGTCATGATACATAGCGAAGTCAAGCGCATCGATGCGTTTGAAATACTCCGCATTGAGCTTCCGCGAAGCGCCGACTCGATGGTTCAGTTCTTGACCAAGATAACGCGACGTCATGTCCAGCACCGGATCAAGAATCGCGACGCAAGGCATGCCGAGCCGCACACACGCCTCCTCGAGAATTCCCCTGTGCTCAAGATTTGAAAGCGTGAACATAACGACGCCAGGTGCGGCTTCGATCTCGTTGATGACGCGTTCCAGCTGCCGGATTGACCGCACCAGGAAATAAGAGTGCTCAATCGGCAAAATGTTATCGAACTGAGCGCAGGTCGCCCGCATCACGCCCGCGAGCGTTTCGCCGGTGGAGTCCGACACAAGATGGACATTGAAATAGGTGGCCAGCCGCTCACGCATTGGCGCTACTTATCAGCGACCGCACCACTGTGGACAAGCTGTTGGTTAACACGCTGTTAACGCACACTTCCGTTCGCGGGAACGCCGAGGCGGCCCGTCCGCCCTATCCGCATCCTCGATTCCTCCCCGGCCTTTCCACAAGCCCCAGATTTGCTTTGAAGGGAATCGGACCCTGCACCCTTTGGCCAAAGGCGCTCATGCCACATGGCTTTTTCGCAGCCCACGCATCAGGACAACCCTGGGGACAAAAAGTGAGCATCCCGGTTGTCCCGGTTTGCCTATCGCTACAACAACGAGTCTTCTCTAAATCTCAGTTCAAGAAATAGGTTTGGAAGAAGTCATGGCCGCCGGGCAACCTGCTTTGCTTCGCGTTTTAACGGGGGAGCGTCTCGACCCGCCTCCGATTTGGATTATGCGCCAGGCGGGGCGGTATCTCCCGGAGTACCGGGAGCTTAGAAAGCGCGCAAAAAGCTTTCTGGACTTTTGCTATTCCCCCGCTCTCGCAACGGAAGCGGTGCTTCAGCCGCTGAGGCGATTCCCCCTCGATGCGGCGATTTTGTTCTCCGACATTTTGGTCGTTCCGGACGCGCTGGGCAGAAAGGTCTGGTTCGTTGAAGGCGAGGGTCCAAGACTGGAGCCGCTAATTGTCGAAGCGGCATGGCGCTTCGACGATTCGGAACGGGCGTTGCAGCGGCTGGCGCCGGTGTATGAAGCGGTTGAGCGGATCAAGGGAGCGCTTCCCGCGGGAACGCCGCTGATCGGTTTTTGCGGGGCGCCCTGGACGGTGGCGACTTACATGCTCCAGGGCGAAGGCGGCGAAAAGGACCGGGCGCGCCGCGCTGCCTATGAAAGACCGGCGGATGTCGACCGGCTGCTTGAGGTCTTGGCTGATATCAGCGCGTTGCACCTCAACGAACAGGTGAAGGCCGGGGCCGATTGCCTGCAAATATTCGAGAGCTGGGCCGAGGGGTTGTCTCCAGCGCTTTTTGAAAGGCTCGTCATCAAGCCGACACGGCGTTTGGTGGAACGCTTGCGGGCGTTGGGCTGTGCCGTTCCAGTGATCGGATTTCCTCGTGGCGCAGGCGCGCAGACCGAAACCTATGCGCTTCAAACCGGCGTCACCGCTCTTGGCGTGGATACGCAAACACCGGCTTCGTTCCTGCGCGGCGGACAGACCAGCGCCGCTATGGCGTTACAGGGAAATCTCGACCCGCAGCTGCTTGTTGTCGGCGGAGAAGCGCTCGAAAAAGGCGTGCGCGACGTCGTGGAGAGCTTTCGAAACGCACCGCACATTTTCAACCTTGGTCATGGCATCACGCCTGAAGCAACGCCTGAAAATGTGGCGCGGCTTGTCGCCTTGGTGAAAGGCCACGCATGAGCGCTCTCCCCGTTGACGACGAAAGGTCAAAGCGCCCAGGCCTTCGCGCGATGACGTCGCGCCGCGTTGCGATCATTCTGTTCAATCTTGGCGGACCAGACGGCCAAGATGCGGTTCGTCCTTTTCTGTTCAACCTCTTCAACGACAAAGCGATCATTGGAGCGCCGCAGCCGATCAGGTTCGCGCTCGCAGCGCTTATTTCTTCCACGCGGGCTAAGGCCGCGAAGGCGAACTATGCACGCATGGGCGGTGGATCGCCTATCCTGCCGGAAACCATGAAGCAGGCGGAAGCGCTTGAAAAAGCAATCGCGCAGCGCGTCGATAACGTGACATTCAAGTGCTTCTCCGCCATGCGTTACTGGCGCCCGTTCGTGAAAGACGCGGCCAAAGCTGCTGAAGATTGGGGCGCGACAGATGTAATCTTGCTTCCGCTCTATCCGCAATTTTCGACGACAACGACCGCATCCTCGTTGAGCGCTTGGCGCCGCGCGTCCAAGCTGCCGGCCTCAACGATCTGCTGCTACCCGATCAGCCGCGGCTTTGCGCAGGCGCATGCCGACGCGATCCTCGACGCATGGCGTAAGGCGGGCGCGCCGGCGGAGCCGCGCGTCTTGTTCTCGGCCCATGGCCTGCCCCAGCGCGTGATTGAAAGGGGCGATCCCTATCAATGGCAGGTGGAGCAAAGCGTTGCCGCGGTCCGAAAGCTGCTTCCGGCGGAATGGCAGATAAGGATCTGCTATCAATCGCGTGTCGGTCCGCTCAAATGGATTGGCCCTTCGACCGAGGAAGAGATTCGGCGGGCGGGAACTGACCGCGCCGGGGTAATTGTCGCGCCCATTGCGTTTGTCTCCGAGCACATCGAAACGCTGGTTGAACTCGACATTGAGTACGCGCAACTCGCGCGCACCTTGAAGTTGCCATTTTACCTTCGCGCACCAGCGCTTGGAGCGGGGTCAGCGTTTATCGAGGCGCTTGCGGACATGGTGGAACGCGCGCTATCGGCTCCGGGCGTCACTCAAACCCATGAGGGCGGGAGGCTTTGCCCGGCGGCATGGGGCATGTGCCCAGCAAGCAGCGGAGCGCGGTGATGGACCACGTAATCGGTTACGACTTGGCGCGCGGAATTCACATTATCGCTGTGATCGCGTGGATAGCCGGCCTGCTTATGCTTCCACGATTTTACGCTTATATCACGCCCTCCGAACGCGGCGGGGAGCTCGAAACCGCCATGCTAAGGGCGGCTCGCAGCCTTCGCACGATCATTTTGACTCCGAGCTTGGTCGTCGCCTGGGCGTTCGGGATCTTTCTGTTTGCGACCTACATCTCGGGAGACTGGTCCCGCCCTATTCCGGAGGTGCTAGGCACGGTCCCGCACTGGTTCTGGGGCAAACTTATTCTTGTGTTAGGCTTGTCTGGATACCATGGGTACCTAAGTGCGGAAGGCCGGCGCATCGCCGCTGGCGAGCGGCGGCGTTCAGAGGTGTTCTGGCGGCGCATGAGCGAAATCCCCTTCATTGTGGCCATAGGGGCTATTCTCCTGGCGACCCTGGAGCCCTAGTCGGCCACGGTTTGGCTTGACGCTCGCGGCGTGTTGTGGTGTGCATCGTGCGCGCGCTTCGGCGCGCATGCGGCGGCGGCGCGGCACCTTCTCTTACCGCCGAAATTCAATTCTCACGCGGCTGCCAAGCGATAGCGATGACGCGCGCGGGGCTTCGCGAACAAATCCAGAGACTTCCTATGACAGACGAACAAGCCATTGAAGAGCTGACCTCGCTCACGCTGCAAGAGCTCAAGCGCAAGCCGCCAGCGGAACTGCTGGCGCTCGCCGAATCCCTTGAGATCGAAGGCGCCAACACGCTGCGCACCCAGGACATGTTGTTCGCGATCTTGAAGCAGGTCGCCGAACGCGGCGTGGAGATCGGCGGCGGCGGCGTGGTCGAGATCCTGCCGGACGGCTTTGGCTTCCTGCGCTCGCCGCAGTCCAATTACCTGCCCGGCCCTGACGATATCTATGTTAGCCCGCAGCAGATTCGCCGGTTCGGCCTTCGGACCGGCGACACGGTCGAAGGGCAGATCAAGGCGCCGAAGGACGGCGAACGCTATTTCGCGCTCGTGAAGGTCAACTCGATCAATTTCGAGGATCCGGATCGCGTCCGGCACAAAGTTCACTTCGACAATCTGACGCCGCTCTACCCCACCGAGCGACTCAAGATGGAAATCGAAGACCCGACACTGAAAGACAAAACAGGGCGGGTCATCGACATCGTTGCGCCCGTCGGCAAGGGGCAGCGCTCCCTGATCGTCGCTCAACCGCGGACGGGCAAGACCGTCATCATGCAGAACATCGCCAAGGCGATCGAAGCAAATCACCCCGAAGTGTTCCTTATCGTTCTGCTCATCGACGAACGCCCGGAAGAAGTCACCGACATGCAACGCTCGGTGAAAGGCGAGGTGATTTCATCGACCTTTGACGAACCCGCCACCCGCCACGTCGCTGTCGCCGAGATGGTGATCGAAAAGGCCAAGCGCCTGGCCGAGCACGGCAAGGACGTCGTGATTCTTCTCGATTCCATCACGCGCCTCGGCCGCGCCTACAACACGGTGGTGCCCTCTTCAGGCAAGGTGCTCACGGGCGGCGTGGACGCCAACGCGCTGCAGCGACCGAAACGCTTCTTCGGCGCGGCGCGCAATCTCGAGGAAGGTGGTTCGCTCACCATTATCGCGACGGCGCTGATCGATACCGGCTCGCGCATGGACGAAGTGATCTTCGAGGAGTTCAAGGGTACGGGCAACTCGGAATTGGTGCTGGATCGCAAGGTCGCGGACCGTCGTATTTTCCCGGCGATCGACATTCTCAAATCCGGCACACGCAAGGACGAACTCATCACGCCCAAGGAGCACCTGCAAAAGATGTATGTGCTGCGCCGTATCCTCTCGCCGATGGGCACCCAGGACGCGATCGAGTTCCTGCTCGACAAGCTCAAGTCGTCCAAGAACAACGACGACTTCTTCCAGAGCATGAACACGTAGGACGCGCCTCGCCGATGCGGATGGGGCCCTTTCTTGACCGCTTTTGGCGACGCCCGCCGACGCGTGAGGGGCGCAACGAGCAAAAGAAGTCTGCCGCCGCGGTGTTCAACGCGGCAGCGATAACGCTCGTAATCACGGGTTTCTTCGGGCCCGCGATCAACCCGAACCTGGCTCCAGTGCTCGATCTTGGCGGCAGAGCCAGCCTTGTGCTGGCCAGCGTGGCGGCGCATATTGTGGCGAGAGCCATATTATGGTCGCTGGAGGACAAGTGATGTCTGCTGAGTTGTGGACAATGCTAGGCTTGATGGCCTTTTTCCTCGTCAGCGTCGCGGCACTTCAAATATTCCAGGGCCCACCGCCGAAAGAGCCGCCGACAATGGCGGAGTGAGTTTGACGGCCCTTCGGTCGAGGAGCACCCAGCCTGCCATCGCAAACAAGGTCGGCCAGTGAATCAGTAGCGCGATAATGCACCCAAGGCAGCAGATGGCTGCGATAGCTTTTGACAACACACCCAAGCGCACGGTCGATCTCTTGATCCGAAACCGGCTCGCTCATGGCATCAGCACCAAACTACCTGTCGTCTTGCGCGCTTCCAGATCGCGATGCGCTTGCGAGGCGTCGGCGAGCGCATAGCCCGTCGGCGGCGCGATCTTCACCGCGCCCTGCTCGACAACGCGGAACAAGTCCGCTGCGGTTTCATCGAGCTGTTCAGTGGTCGTGGTGTAATGGAAGAGCGTCGGGCGTGTCAGAAAAAGCGAGCCCTTCTGCGACAACAGCAACGGGTTGATCTCGGGCGGCGGGCCGGACGCATTGCCGTAGCTCACCATCATGCCGAGCGGGCGCAAGCTATCGAGCGAACCGCGCCAGGTGTCGGCGCCGACGCCGTCGTACACGACATGCACGCCCTCCTTCACGATCGCGCGCACGCGAGTTGAGAAAACGCCGCCGTCGAGCACGAGCACGTGATCGGCGGCGAGCTCGCGCGCGATCGCCGCTTTCGCTTCATTGCCGACAGTGGCGATGACATGCGCGCCGAGATGCTTGGCCCATTGCACAAGAATTTGTCCGACCCCACCCGCAGCCGCGTGGATCAACACCCAATGGCCCTGTTCCACGCGAAACGTCTTTCGTAGAAGATAACGCGCGGTCATGCCCTTGAGCAGCGACGCTGCCGCGATCTCGTACGAGATCGCATCCGGCAGACGAACAGCGCGGCCCTCATGCAGGACGTTAGCGTCCGCGTAAGCGCCGATCGGCCCAGAGCAATAGGCAACGCGATCTCCGCGTTTGAAGCGGCTCACGCCGTCGCCAACCTCCTCAACTACGCCAGCGGCTTCGAGCCCCAACCCGCTCGGCAGCGGAATCTTGTACAGACCCGTGCGGTGGTAGGTATCGATGAAGTTCACGCCGATCGCATGGTGACGCACGCGGATCTCGCCTGGTCGGGGCGCTAGCTGATCGAGGTCGACCAGCGCCATCGCCTCCGGACCGCCGTGTTCCGAAATGCGTATGGCTTTCATAGGATCTCACTTCGTGCGTCCGGAATGACGGGAGATCTTAGCGCGTGACGCACAGCAGCGCTCCAAGGCCATCAACACTGTCGGCTGCATCGAGGTCGCGCGCCGCGGCGCTGGCGCGATCGGTGGAAATCAGCTGCAAGCCGGTTTCCGCGAACTCAGCGTATTGGTCGTCGCCGCTTTCGGCGAAGCGATTGTCCCACGAATCGCGCCCGCCAAGCGTCCCAAACATGGCCTCGACGCCGCGTTGCGCGAGCGCCACGTTGAGCGCGCTGTTCGGCTCTTCGATGCCCGTCCAGGCAAGTATGCGCGTCAGGTCAATGCGCGAGCGCGCGAGTTCATCGAGGTCGCGCTCGCTTGTGATTTCCGTCGAAATCATGAGCTCAGGCGCGAGGCGGTGAACGCGGATGGCGGCGGGCACGCTGTACGTGATGAAGATGACGCGATCCTCAGCGTCGGCGGCGCGCACCTCGGCGATCACGTCTTCGTAGGACACCCCGCGCTTCACATCGAGTTCGAGTACGGTCTTTCCGGCTGCCCAGTCGAGCGCTTCGCGCAATGTCGGAACGCGCGCATCGAGCGCGCGACCCGTCTCGTCCTCGAGACGCAGCGCCCCCAATTCAGCAAGCGTCGCTTCGCGCACCAGGCCGGTTCCTGTTGTTGTGCGTTCGAGTTCATCATCGTGCATGAGCACGAGCATGCCATCGCTTGTTTGGGCGATGTCGATCTCCAAGAACGCGGGCGCCTGCCGCAGCGTGTTCTCGAACGTCGGGATCGCGTTTTCGGCATAGCCTGGCTCGGGTCCGCCGCGATGCGCGGCCACTATCGTTTGCCCGCTTTCGCGGAGGCAGTCGAAGAACGCGGGCAAGTCTGTCGGGGCGAGCGCATGTGCGGCGGCCTGCGGCGTGGAAGCCTGCAGGCTTGGATGCTGTTCGCACGCGGCGAGCGCCAGCGCGCAGGTTAGCAACAAGGCTCTCATGTCAGGTTCGCTTTCAGGAATGCGATGGTGCGATCGTCGGCGATCTTGGCGGCCGCGGCGTCATAGTGCTTGCCGCCTTCGCGCGTGAACGCGTGATCCTGGCCGGCGTACGTGTGCAATGTCACCTTCGCATTGCCGCCCAAGCCAGCCTGCATGGCGTCTTGCGCGTCCTGCTTCACGAAAGCGTCCTTCGCCGCGATGTGCAGCATCAGCGGCTTCTTGATGTTGGCGGCTTCTCCCAAAAACGCCGGGATGTTCACGCCGTAGTATCCAACGCTTGCGTCGCAATCGGTGCGGCAGGCGGTGAGATAGGCGAGCAAACCACCAAGGCAGTATCCGATCGCGCCGACCTTCGGCATACCCTGCGCGCGCGCCCATTGGATCGTCGCCTCGACATCGCGCACGCCGACTTGGCTAGCGACGAACTTGTTCATCAGCTCCATCGCCTTGGCCCACTCCGCCTCGCTTTGATCGGTGATGTCGACGCCCGGCTCGATACGCCAAAACAGATCGGGCGCGACCGTCAGGAAGCCCTCGCTTGCGAGCCAATCGGCCTTCTTGCGCATTACGGCGTTGACGCCGAAGATTTCCTGGATCGCGACCACCGCCGCTTTCGGCGCCGCCGCCGGTCGCGCCACATACGCCCTGAACGCGCCGTCCGGGCCGTCAATCTGCACCCATTCACCCATGACCGTGCTCCGTCTGTCTCTATCGGATTGGGCGCGTTATAAGCACAGAACGCGCGCAGTGCGTGTAGGATTTGCGAACGATGAAATTCACCGTCAACGTCGAGTGCAGCCCCGAGGAAGCGCGCCGCTTCATGGGCCTGCCGGACGTCACACCGATCAACGAGGCGCTGGTCGAGGAAATGGGTAAGCGCATGGAGGCGAACCTCGCGCTGATGAGCCCCGAAACCATGATGCAGTCCTGGATGAGCGTCGGCACGCAAGCCCAGGACGCGTTCGTCAAGCTGATGACAAGCGCGGCGACCGGCCTGACCAAGCCCTAACGCGGCTTAGAGGTTTTCACATGAAACCCGGCACGATCGTCGCCCTCGGTTCCGGCGCTGGGCGGGCGGGCGTCGCCGTCATACGACTCTCGGGCCCTGACGCCGGCGCGACCCTTGCGGCCCTAACCGGGCATGCGCCCGCCAAGCCGCGCCGAGCAACCCGGGTTGCTTTCCAAAATCCCCAATCGGGAGAAGAGCTGGACGAGGGTTTGGCGCTTTGGTTTCCCGGACCGGCGAGCTTCACCGGCGAGGACGTCGCCGAGCTTCATGTCCATGGCGGCCCCGCCGTGGTCGAGGCGATCATCGACGCCTGCCTCAGTCAACCCGATGTCCGCGTCGCCGAGCCGGGTGAATTCTCACGCCGCGCCTTTGAGAATGGAAAGCTCGATCTCGCCGAAGCAGAGGGCCTTGCGGACCTGGTGGACGCCGAGACCGAAGGGCAGCGCCGCCAGGCCCTGCGTCAGGCCAGGGGCGTTCTGAGCGCGCTCTATGAGGGCTGGCGGACAAAGCTGATCGAGGCGGCGGCGTTGATCGAGGCGGAGATTGATTTCCCGGACGAAGACCTGCCTGGCGCGCTGGCGCGGCGGGCCGGACCCATCCTGCAAACGCTGGCGGACGACATGGGTCGTCACTTGGTGGACCATCGCGGCGAACGCATTCGCGACGGCTATCGCATCGCCATCATCGGCCCGCCCAATGCCGGCAAGTCGAGCCTGCTAAACGCCCTCGCCAAGCGCGAAGCGGCGATCGTGAGCGACATTCCTGGCACCACGCGCGACGTTGTCGAGGTTCGTTTGGTGCTGGGCGGGTTCCCGGTCTGGATCGCGGACACGGCGGGTTTGCGCGAAGCCGCAGACGCCATCGAAGCCGAAGGCGTCCGCCGCGCGTTGGCGCGGGCGGAAGAGGCCGATTTGCGTATTTTGGTAGTGGAAGCGGGGGCAGCCCTTGCTCCCGCCTTGATGGAGTCGTTGCGCCCCAGCGACCTCCTGGTTCGCTCTAAGACTGACCTGCAGTCGGCCCGGACACCCCGGACTGGCGCACTTTTCTCAGGCTCGCCGGAGCTATGGCTGTCAACCCTCTCAGGCGAAGGCGTGCAAGCGCTGGAAACCCTGCTCTCAGCAAGGGTGGCGCACGCTCTTGGCAGCGAGGAGACCCCCGCGCTGACAAGGGCTCGGCATCGGCGTTTGGTGGAGGAGGCGCGCGCCGCCCTCGTACGCGCACTCCCGAGGATCGCGGACTCTCCCGAGTTGGCGGCTGAAGACTTGCGACTTGCGGGGCGTGCGCTGGGGCGGTTGACCGGCCGGATCGATGTCGAGGACCTGCTCGACGAGATCTTTTCGAGCTTCTGTATTGGGAAGTAAGCCCTGCCTTATCGGTTCCACGTGGAACCGGCGCGACAATTCCTATATGAAGCGCGCCTTCATGCGCGACCCAGACGCCTACGACGTCATCGTTATTGGTGGCGGCCATGCCGGCTGCGAAGCGGCGGCCGCAGCGGCGCGCCTTGGCGCGCAGACGCTGCTGTTGACTCACAAGCTCGAAACCATCGGTGAAATGAGCTGCAATCCCGCCATCGGCGGCCTGGGTAAGGGACACCTCGTCCGCGAGATCGACGCTCTCGACGGCGTTATGGGGCGAGTTGCGGACGCTGCGGGCATCCAATTCCGCCTGCTCAACCGGTCCAAGGGGCCCGCCGTACGCGGCCCCCGCGCGCAGTCTGATCGCAAGCTTTACCGCCAGGCGATGCAAGCGGCGCTGGCCGCCCAGAACGAGCTCACGATCGAGGCGGCGGCGGTTGAGGACGTAATCGTCGCCGGGGGCGTTGTTGTCGGCGTGACGACGACCGATGGCCGTCAGCTCTCCGCCCCTCGCGTCGTGCTCACCACCGGCACCTTTCTGAAGGGCGTTATTCACATTGGCGACAGGCGCACTCCCGCCGGACGTCACGGCGAAGCTCCGGCAATCGGCTTGTCGGATCGGCTCTATAGGCTCGGGTTCGCCATGGGGCGGCTCAAGACCGGCACGCCGGCGCGCCTGCAATCGAGCTCCATCGATTGGGCCTCGCTAGAGAAGCAATTTGGTGACGAGGATCCGTCGCCATTCTCGTTCCTTACCGCGCGCATCGCCAACGAACAGGTGGCGTGCGGCGTCACCCACACGAACCAAAAGACACACCGCATCATCGAAGAGTCGCTCTCGAAGAGCGCGGTCTACTCCGGGGCGATCAGCGGACGCGGCCCGCGCTATTGCCCGTCAATCGAGGACAAGGTCGTGCGCTTTGCCGAAAAGGCCGCGCACCAAATATTCCTCGAACCTGAAGGTCTCGACGACGACACTGTCTACCCGAACGGCATCAGCACTTCACTGCCGGAGGATGTGCAGGAGCGCTTTATCCGCACCATCCCGGGGCTCGAGAACGTGGTCATCAAGCGCCACGCTTATGCGATCGAGTACGACTATGTCGATCCGCGCGAGTTGCTGCCGACGTTGGAGACCAAGCGCATCAGAGGCCTCTACCTCGCGGGCCAGATCAATGGCACGACCGGCTATGAAGAAGCCGCCGCACAAGGCTTGATGGCGGGGCTCAATGCTGCGCGCGCCGCGGCCGGAGGCGGGCCGGTCGAGATCACGCGCGCTGAAGGGTACATTGGCGTCATGATCGACGATTTGGTGACGCGCGGCGTCACGGAGCCGTATCGCATGTTTACATCGCGCGCGGAGTATCGCCTGTCGCTGCGCGCCGACAATGCAGACCAACGGCTGACGCCCAAAGGCCTCAAGTTGGGTTGTGTGGGGGCAGAACGCGCGCGCGTATTCGATGCAAAAATGGCCGACATCCACGCTGCGAACGAACTTGCGATGTCGCGGTCGCTGACCCCGGCGCAGGCAGCAAAGTTAGGACTGCAGGTCAATCAGGACGGCGCCCGCCGGACCGCCCTGGAGTTGCTCGGCTATCCCGGCGTCACGTTCGAACGGCTTTGCGCTATCTGGCCGGAGCTTCGCGTTGTCCAGGGCCCTGCGCGCGAGCAGCTCGAGATCGAAGCGATGTACGCGGGTTACCTCGAACGCCAGGCGCTCGATGTCCAAGCGTTCAAACGCGACGAAGATCTGCGACTCGACCCATCGCTCGATTACACAAGCGTCGGCGGGCTCTCCACGGAAGTGCGCGAGAAGCTCGCGGCGGCGCGCCCCGTCACGCTCGGCCAGGCGTCGCGCATAGAAGGCGTGACGCCTGGGGCGCTCACCGCCTTGCTCGCGCATGTGAAGCGCGAACAAAGGAAACGCGCATGATCCGCCGCGACACGCTGTTTCTGATCAAGGCGCCGTTTGAGGATGCGGCGTTGGAAGGCACATGGTTTTGCCACGACTGCGCGGCGATGGAGGGAGCGCTGCTCGCCAACCCGCACTGGGCGCGCGGGATTGATGTGCGACGAATGCCATTTCCGCGTCCGCGCCATGACATCATCGCGCTGATCGGCGAGGCGCACCAGGGCATGCCAGTTTTGGTGCTTGCGGACGCGTCGTCGGCGCCGGAGGAGGCGAAGCGCTCCGAGGCGACGGGGCGTGCTTTCATCGACACCTCGCGTGGCATCGGACGCTATTTGGCGAAGGCGCTTGGCGGGGCGGGGCCGCACCCGTGACCTACGGCCGAGCGGAGTTTGAGCGCGACTTCGGGGTTTCACGCGAAACCTCTGAACGGCTGGAAACCCATCGCCGACTGCTCGCCGAATGGTCGGAACGCATGAACTTGGTTGGCCCACGAGAGCTCGATGCGTTCTGGCCCAGGCACGCCCTGGACAGCGCTCAGCTCATTAAACTTGCGCCAGACGCGTTGCGCTGGGTCGATCTCGGGTCGGGCGCGGGGTTTCCCGGGCTTGTGGTGGCGGCCCTGCTCGCCCGAAAACCTGGCGGCGCCGTACATCTGGTTGAATCAACAGGGAAAAAGGCGAGTTTTCTGCGGGCCGTGATTGACGCCGCCGAGTTGCCGGCGAAAGTGTTCAACCAGCGCATAGAGGACTTCGGCGCGGGCGAAGGACCATACAACGTCATCACTGCGCGTGCGCTCGCGCCCTTGCCGCGACTCATGGCCTATGCGAAGCCGATTCTCGATCGCGGCGCGATCGGGCTCTTCCATAAAGGCGCGGATTTGGACGCCGAGCTGGCCGCCGCGAAGGACGCTCTAACGGGTGGGGCGTACCGGGCAGAAGTGCTGGAGAGCCTGAGCGATCCGCGCGGCCGCATCGTTCGCATCGCGAAGGCCACGTGATCCTCGGCTTCGAACGGAGTTCCGACGCTATGCGTGTATTGGCGATCGCCAATCAGAAGGGCGGCGTGGGAAAAACCACCACCGCGATCAATCTTGGCACTGCGCTCGCGGCGACGGGCAAGAACGTCCTGATCTTTGATACCGATCCACAGGCAAACGCGTCCACGGGCATCGATATCCGCGCTGGCGCCGATGCCGTCACCAGCTATGACGTGCTGGTCGGCGCTCAGCCGCTGGCCGCCGCGATTGTGTCGACCAAGGTTCCGAACCTTTTTCTTGTGCCCGCCCACGTGAATTTGTCGGGCGTCGAAATGGAGCTGATGGGCGCGCAGGGCGCTCAGTTCCGGTTGCGCGAGGCGCTGGCGGCATTTCGGGCGGCCAGCGAGACGCGATTTGACTATCTTCTGATCGACTGCCCGCCTTCGCTGAACGTTTTGACCGTGAACGCGCTCACGGCCGCGGATGGCGTCCTGGTGCCGTTGCAGGCGGAGTACTTCGCGCTCGAGGGCTTGGCGCAGCTCAACGCAACTATCAACGCCGTGAAGCAAAATCTGAATCCAGCTCTCGAAATCCAGGGCGTTGTGCTCACCATGTACGACAAGCGCACGACGCTTTCGGACCAGGTGGCGCAGGAAGTGCGCACGCACTTCCCGGACAAAGTCTATGAGACGGTCATCCCGCGGAATGTTCGAATCAGCGAGGCGCCGAGCCATGGGCTGCCCGCGATCATCTACGATCAGAACGCGGCGGGGTCGAAGGCCTACATCAAACTCGCAAAGGAACTGATCGAACGCGAGCGTGGCGTCGCGGCAGCGTGAGTTTTTACCGCTAGGTAAGAATTGCCTAGCACTTTCTTAAGCATGCCGAACTGAGTCGGCGGGAGCGTGTAGGCGCATGAGCGAGTTTGCGAAACCACGAGGCTTGGGACGCGGGCTCTCGGCTCTGCTGGGCGAACCGGTCAAGACCGCAACGCCTGCGAACGCGCCGGCTTGGACCGCGCCGCAACCTCTCGCGCCCGCAAGGGTCGTTGACGCACCCGCGCCGCCGGCGGGCTCTGAGAGCGGGCCGCGCGGGCTCGCCATCGACTTGGTGCAGCGCAACGCGAGCCAGCCGCGCAAACACTTCGACGAAACGGAGCTTGCCGAGCTCGCGAGTTCGATCCGCGCCCATGGCGTGCTGCAGCCGATTTTGGTTCGGCCAATTCCGGGTGGGCGCTATGAGATCGTCGCGGGCGAGCGCCGGTGGCGCGCGGCGCAACGCGCGGGCCTGCATGCGATTCCCGCAGTGGTGCGCGAGTTGGATGAGGTCGAGGTTCTCGAAATTGCGATTGTCGAGAACGTTCAGCGCACGGACCTCAACCCGATCGAGGAGGCGCAGGGCTTTCAGGCCTTGATCGATCGCTTTGGCCGCACGCAACAAGAAATCGCCGAGGCTGTCGGCAAGTCGCGCCCGCATATCGCCAACATGCTGAGGTTGCTCAGCCTGCCGGAGGATTTGCGCGACATGGTCCGCGACGGCCGCCTCAGCGCGGGGCACGCGCGTGCAATTCTAACGGCGCCCGATCCTAGGGCGCTGGCGCTGCGCGCGTTGTCAGAGGGCCTGAACGTCCGCGAGATCGAGCGACTCGCGCAGCAAGCAAAAGACGAAAAGCACGGGCCGCGCGTTTCGCATATCGAGTCAAAGAGTGCTGACACGCGTGCGCTTGAGCAAAGCCTCTCTGGTGCGCTCGGGCTTGACGTAAAAATCTCCGAGAAGGGCGCCGGCGGCGAACTGAAGATAACGTACAAGACGTTGGAGCAACTCGACGATGTGATCCGCAGGCTTCGCGGCGGACTTTAGCTTTCCGAGCACAAACGCCAAAAGGCCGCGGAGTTTCCTCCGCGGCCTTTCTCGTGGTCCGCAC
>ERZ761602.2286-NODE-2286-length-30612-cov-15.578034_pt1 | contig 30612 bp, 28 predicted proteins | sample MGYA00512165_ERZ761602 | MGnify/ENA primary metagenome ERZ761602 (study PRJEB28899, sample SAMN02445085) | bioreactor sludge metagenome | biome: EBPR sludge; isolation source: Thorneside wastewater treatment plant | place: Australia: Brisbane, Thorneside...
CCTTGGTTCTCTAATTTTCCTTCTGAGCTGTCTCAGAATCGTTGACACATTCCGATGGTCGACAAGGTACAGGCCGACCTCTGGACAGAGCTGCGGGCGACCGTGCCTGATGAGTTGCTTCAGAGCTCGCGGCTTCTCATGCAGGCAGAGCCCGAACAGCTATCGGCCTGGCTCAGGGACCGCATCGCCCTTGGTCTTTCCACGGGCCCGCATGACTCCGACCATGTACACCCTGTCGAAGTTGGCAACGGTCTTCAAAGCATCCTGGACGTCGCACTGTCCATCGCCGCCCTCCCTCGCGACATGCGTCAAACGGTTCTCGCGATCGAAGAGCCCGAGGCTTTCCTCCATCCGTCGGCGCAACGCACCGTAGCCGGCCATCTGCGCCAACTCGGTTCGGCAACGCAGGGCGCCCAGGTAGATGTTCTCGTCACGAGCCACTCGCCCTACCTGGTCGAGGAAGCCCGCTTCGGCGAGACCATTCTAGTAAGGAACCACCGCTTCTATCGACCCACTCTCGATGCCACTGATGCCCAGCGCGCGGAGATCAACACCGCACTCATGACGGTGCCCTCAGCGGAGGTGTTCTTTGCCCGAGGCCTGCTCTTGGTTGAAGGCGAGGGTGACCGGGCCCTCTTTCAAACGCTGCTGCGACGCATTCAGAGTGCGACACGGAACCCGTGTCTCAACCAGCTCGTCGTCCACGCGGTCGGAGGCAAGAAGGCCTTCGCCCCGTGGTGGCGTCTGCTCGCCTCCTACGGTCGCGCGGGCGACCGCCCAATCCGGTGGCTCAGTGTCTTCGACGCTGATGCGGCATCAAACGAAGGCGGCGAACGAGCCTTGCTGCGCGGCCTCGCCGATGCTGGAACTACTCTCGACACGGAGGCACGGGACCTCGTGATTGCGCTTGGCGACCTCCTTTACTCCGACTCCGTGGCCCGATTGACCGCGGCACGAAAGGCAAACGAGAGACTTGCCGAGCATGACGTGTTCCTGTTCTCTGTTGACAGCGAGTGGGCATCCTTCGGAGCCCTTGCAACGACGCATGGCGACGCGGTCGCCGACATCCTCGAGTTCCACGGAGACCGAACCACGGATGCCGCCGAGCGACTCGCGCGCGCCGCGGGCTCCAAGATCTCCACCGGCAAAGCCTCACAAGACGCCAAGAAACATCCGTTTCGCCGGCAGAAACTCGCTAGTCTCATTCCACTCGACGCGATCCCCCTCGAACTGAAACAGGTGCTACTCCAGTGGTTCGAGCTTGTAATGCCGTCCCATGACGCCGCAGCGCTGCTTAGCGGAAACCTCGGCAGCCCCGCGCCGGTATCCGGGGCAAGGCGACGACGCTGAGATCACAGCACCTCAAAGCAAGATGCCCAGCCTGCGCTCACCTTGCGATGCGACGGATTCGACTCAAGATCCAACGACGTTCATAGCACACGGGGCGAACGAGCATTCGCTGCTCGTTTTCGCAGGCTCCCACAACAAGCTCCACCCGCTTTCGCGACCAGCCCAAGTACACCATACAGTGAAAGGCCGTCGCATCAGCCGGATCGCGATAAAGGCAAAGGTCACCCGGCAGCGCACTCTCACCACTGACGCTTGGGAATCGGCTCGCGTGGTACAGAAAGGACGCGCTCGCGGGAGACAGCGAAGGATCGTCCCGCTCAGCCTTCCCCCAGCCCAAGCAACGGAGGGCAAGCCACTGCGCGAAGACAGAACAGTTCAACGACCTGAGGCTGCTCTCCCTCCAATCGTCTGCGCGTCCGACTCCGCTTGCGAACGGCACGTGCTCGACATGGCGAAACGCGGCGACGATGCCTCGCACGCGTACGCGGTCGCTATTGGTCATGCCGCCTCCGCATGCCCGCCCGGGACCGTGCAAGCCGACGCCACCAAGGATGCCAGGCTTCTTTGCGAGCCGCTCCCCCGCAATTGCTGCGCCGCGATCCCCCTTGGCGCTCGCCACGCCGAACGATGCGTTCTCGACTATTCTCGGATTCGTCAACGGGAGGCGCGTCCATGTTCTGGTCAACCGAACTGATCGCTGAGGCATGCGAGGGGTCAGATCTCATCGTCCCGTACGCGCGGGAGAGCATCGACTGCGGTGCGTACAGGCTTAGCCTCGGCCACGAGGCGTTCGTGACGTCAAACGATGGCACGAAGAAGGAACTCCAACCGGGCGAACAGTTCGTGATCCCGCCAGGGCAGCTGGCCATCCTCCTCACCGAGGAGGAAGTACACGTTCCGCCCAATGCAATCGGGTTTATCTCGATGCGCGCGAAGGTGAAGCTCGGCGGCCTCATAAATGTCTCGGGCTTTCACGTCGATCCCGGCTTCCATGGTCGCCTGAAGTTCTCCGTCTACAACGCAGGCAGCCAGAATGCCGTGATCGCGCGTGGCGATCCTGTCTTCTTGATTTGGTTTGCGAGTCTCGATCGGACTACTGCCGACCAATACCAAGGGGATCGCCAGCGACAAAGCTCGATTACCTCCGAGGAGGTGGCACGCCTCCAGGGCACGATCGCGTCACCCGGAGCACTCCAACTTGAGATCAACCGTCTACGAGGCGAGCTGGAGTCACGGATCCACGGCGTCGAAGAGCGAGTCACGAGCGCACGCGAGTGGGTCTCTGCGCAACATACTCTCGTCGAGAAGAGCGTCGCCGAGAAGGTCGACAAACTCGAAGACAGTGTCCGCGCCTGGAAGGCTGTAATGGGGGTCGTCATCACCGGCGTGCTTGTTTGGGCGATCACCACCTTCGCCGGGCGAGGCTGCGGCGGCGCGAAGAAGGACACTCCAGATGCATCCCTTCGCGCACCGGCAACACCTGGAATGCCCGCGTCAAACGTGGCACCGCCGGTTGATGCCGCCCCTGTGACACCCGGGATCGACTCGGCCAGCGGCGACTGACGCCTACGTCCCCGCGCGCCTTGTTCCATGCGTGACCGCATTGGTGGTTGGCCGAGTCTGGTACCACTGCGTCCACAAGGTGCTCAGGGCCGGATCCGTGCAAGCTGCAGCGATGGCAGCCGCTTCGTCGCGATGCCCCAGACGGCGAAGCTTCTCGGCGGCAAGGACGACGACGATGTTCGCGTACGCGGGCGGGAGGCCTTCGTGCAGCCCGAACACCTCGCGCAGTGCAACATCCCTCTTCGAGAGCACCTCGATGCGAGCCAAGACCGTCCCGAGGACATCGACCGACGCGCCCCAGGGAAGTGCATAGGAAGGCGAGGCAAAGCGGCGCGGCTCCCCTCTTGCCTCGATTGTGAGGCGGTCAGCCTCATACATGTGAAGGCTGTCGGACAGTTGGTTGTACGTACCCATCCCGATGCCCAACCAACCGGCGAACACTTCCTGAAGGAACGTGAACTGAACGATGTTGTACGGCAGGCCTCGAAACAGATCGTTCGAGCGCATGACTTGCATCCATTCGAGACGACCCTCGCGCACCTTCAGGAGACTCACGACATTACAGGGAATATCCCCGGACACGGCGCGACCTTCGACATCTGGCAGATCATGACGAGGGTCCCATAGCTGCAAGACAACCTGTCTTGAGTCCGGGTTTCGACTCAGCGCTTCACATGCCCGTTGGAGTTGATCTATGCCGAAGTGCGCGCGCAACCGGTATCCGTAGGCACCGTGGTGGGTTGGCTCGCCACCGACGAACCCAGCGAGCTGAGAGTTCCATGCCCCAAGGAACGCCGCATCCCTCCGGCCGCACAGAATCCACAGAACCTCAGCGAGCGCGAATGCCACGTTCACGGGTGGTCGTCGGGACGAGATCCACCGCTGCGACGGATCGCTTAGCGAGAAACCCACGTGCAGAAGCTCTCGCGTTGGGCCGCGATCGCTGGACTGATGGTTGACCTCAGGAGCTCGAAAGCGCTCGCAAAGCAGCGCCCAGAGGTCATTCGCAGTTGGCGCATTGAAGGTTTGCATCGTCTACTCCATCCACATCGGCGCCGTGGACGCTTCCCCGGGGACGGCAGCCACACGCGCCGCGATGATTTCGTTAAGGCCCCACTTCGGTGGATACCAAACGCTCAACCGATCGCTGCTGGCTTCGAATACCTGCTTGATTCGACTCCGCCCGCTCAGTCCAGCCACTTCAGGGTGACGAACACGCGCATACTTGTCGACCTCGCAAAAGAGGTTCTGACAGTCAATGAGTTGTAGACGACGCCCCCAGAGATTGCGAAATGGCAACCCGAGGCGCTCGAACTCCACCTCCTGGCGATCTGTTACGAGGCGTATCAGGTCAGCCTCGCTCAGCCCGCCAAAGTCGGCGAAGCACTTGCGGATTCCATCCCGTGCGCCAGGACCGGGCACGATGAACTCCATTTCATCAAACGAGAGCATTCGCGAGTAGTTCAGGTCGATCACATACTGGTACGCGAGGAAGTCCCCGAATGTCGGGACCTCCCGCAGGAGCGAAAACGCTTCCCGCAGAGAACGACTCTCGCACAGTCGCTCGGGCACGCGATCCTCGATCATTCGCTCCAGCAGCTTCAGGTGAGTCTGATGCTTCTTCGAATAGCCGAAGACGGTGCTTCCGGAGGGCATGATGTAGGCACCGGAGTAGATGCGGCGCCCCTGGGACATCGCTCGACTCAGGACGCGGTCGAAGCGCGCGAACGAGAAAGTCTCAAGCGAGACTTCGCCAAGCTCACCGACCAGGTAATCCCAGGTCTCAATCTTGTTGAAGAGCTTGAACAGAAGCGTCCGGAAGAACTCCTCGCGCGGCTCGGCCGCCCCATGGCCATAGATGACATTCCGAATCAAATACTGAGAGACCCTGTCCGAAGCGCGGTACGCATTCGTGAACTTGTGTCGGAGCAGGATCTCGTCATCGGTCCACGGAGGCTCCTTGCCCTCAAGTCGGCGGTAGAAGACCTCTTGGCGCTCGAACGCAAATCGCCAATAGGTGTCATAGACTACCGATGGCTTTGCTGGGGCGAGCGACGTGAAGACATGCGGCGCCACTCCCCCGCACCCTCCGGCACGAGACAATGCCAATGACAGCTGATTGACGGACCGCGACAGTGTCACCGTGCCAGGATCGATCGTCGACAGAATCGTCTCGACCGCGTCGAGAACGCTCCGATCGTTTCGCAGTCGGCGAGTTCGCGCAGGCTGCTGCGTCGCTAGTCGGTCGTACTCCTCGGCCAGCGCCACCGAAACACCAGCCCTAGCGAACAAGAAGATGTGATCGGGAAGCAGGGCACCCCAGACTCGCTCCTCATAGTCGACAAGGGCGCGCAGCGCCTTCTTGGGAATGCGCTGGGCGATGCCGTAGACCCAGGTCGACCACCAGTATCGGTCCAGGATAACGATGCCTCCCCGGTCGTATGCCGGTCGAATAGTCGTTTCGAGTGCGTCGACGTGCGCCGCCACGTGAAGCGTCTGGAGCGCAAGCGCGCTCATGTTGGCGATCCCGAGGCGCGATCGGTCGTGGTGCAGGTCGTAGACGAGACGCCCGAGCGTCCCCACCTGCGTCCCAGGAAACGAGACCTCAACGCAGTCTCGACCAGCCGCACGCAGCGTCGTCGCGAGGTGCTTTCCGACGGTCGTCTTTCCCGCTCCGTCGGGACCCTCGAGCACTATGAGCAAGCCTTGCTTCATGATTCCCTGCGTTCGACCAGCGCTGCTGTTACCGCCTCGAGCTCACGCAGATCGCGTTTCCGCACGTCACCGAGCCGAGGAGAACTGATGAAACAGTCCACACGGTGCAGGTTCAGTCCCATTTCGTGGGCAAAGAACGTCCCCAGTCGATATAGGCCGAGATAGTTCCCGTATGCTCGATCGAAGATGTACTGCGTCGGATAGTAGGCCGAAAGAACCAACCCTTCGCCCTCGTAGGCAAGGCTCAGTTGTTGAAGACACGGGAACCCGCGCAGCGCTTGCCCAGCATGATCCTTGGCCGGGTCGAAGCAGGAGATCTGCAATTCCGACGTACGTGGTCGACTGGAGTTGGCACGTCGATGGTCCCAACGGCCGAGGATGTGTTCGACTTGGTTTACCGTCACGACCGATCCTCCACGAGAACCGGTGAAGTCGATCATTCGTCCGAAGTACGTCCCATAGCGATTGCGGACGTCGCGGGCCTTGGCTCGTTGCTCCATCCGAAGGTACATCGCGTAGAGTTGACGCCGTTCAGGCCGACCCATGTGCTCCCACGTGCGGTACGGAAAGATCATGGCGGCGTTGTCTTCGACCGCGACCTTCCCGGCCTTGCGCAAGTGGGCATCCACCGCGGTGCGCAGGCCATCGTCTTCGACGGTCGCGAGTCCCTGAGTCCGCAAGCTCACCAGCGTGGGCCGTCCGTTCTTAGGCGTTCGCATCATGTCCAGGAAGACGCTGGCCCATGCGCGAGACAGGTTCGCGTCATGGACGACATGCGGATGACTATTCTGCATCTGCATCCGGGTCCTCCAGGTGGCGGAAGATCGCGCGGCCGACGAAGCGAAGCCTCTGGACGCGAACGAACGTGCTCCACGACCCGTCCGCGAGTCGAGCAAGTCCAGGGCGTGTGGCGACGAGTAGCGCGCCGTGGGGGCCGGTCCCAGCCGGCTCGAGCACACGGCCCTCGTGGGCGACCCCAGGCGGCACCACGAGAATGTCACCGACCTCAACGTCGACAGGGCGGCCATACCAGGCTCCGTCGACCGGCCAAACAGCTGCGGAGGTGTCATACCCGACCAGGTCGGCTTTGATGTCCTTCACGTGTCGACGAGCAAGCTCACGGTAACGATCTTCCGCGAGGAGACGAAGCGACCATCGCAAGTGAGTGAGAACCGTCTCGTAGCCAACGCCGAGTCGGGCAGCGATGCGATAGACGTGAAGAGACGTCGCTTCCTCTACCGTCACGGCGTCGCCGTCGAACATTCGAGACACGACGGGCTTCGGCATGAGGAACATCGCCGAGAAGAGGTCCGCGGCGTCCTCGGCGGGGTCTCTGGTCGCACGCTTCGATGCGTTGTCCACAAGCTCATCGATACGAGTTCCGTGACCGAGCACGTGGTGTCCGAGCTCGTGTCCGCACGTGTAGGCACGTCTGCCGGCGGGACGATGCGCGCTGACGAGGATCGTCGGCCTCGTGGTCCGGCAGTACATGCCCTCCATCGAGGTCTCGTTCCGAAACTTGACCTCGACGCCGAGTCGCTCGGCCGCATCGAACGGGCAAACCGGTGAGGTCCGCTCGATGCCCAAGCGGGTGCGTGTCGCTAACGCAGCGCGCACCGTCTCTCGGCGGAGATCTTCGTTCATCACTTGCGTAGCGTCCGTAGGAGATGAAGTAGGGTGTCGAGATCTTCGCGTTTAAGCTTCGCGAGCTCGCGCGCAGCGAGTTCGATGGACGGATCCACGTCTTCTTCGTGACCGTTGATGAGCCAAGCGACACTCACGTCGTACAGGGCCGCGAACGTTCCGGCCTCCTCCGCCGTGACCTTGCGACGGCCAGCCTCGATCTCCGAGATCGTGGGCCGCTGCATACCGAGCTTCGCGGCGACCTGTCCTTGTGACAGTCCGGCCTGCTCACGCGCGGCCCGAAGCCGTTCCGCAATTTCGCCGCGGGCCTCGCTCACGCTGACCTCGCCAGACCAAGTGCACCGACCCAAGCAACGATGCTGCTGATCGTCCGCGCACGTCGCCGCTCGTCGTCAACAAACGGGTTGGCCTTCTCCGGCAAGCTCACCCCAAGACGCTCCTCCAGGAGCACGGCAAACTCGATCCCGTCGATGCTCGCCAAGCCCAGCGTGTCGATCGGTGAGGTCTCCCCCGTCAAATCGGCTGGCAGGCCCTCGGGGACCAGAATCCGCAATGCGTCGACGACAGCTTGTTCGATCGTCATGGGCCCTTACCTCCGGTAAGATTTTCTTACCATGCTCGGTCACGCCAAGCTTGTCAAGGCAGCGGGCTTACGATCACATGCCGCTATGACGAGGAAGAGATCCCGGCGCGGATCCCCTTTTGGTTTCAAAGCCCTAGGCCACGACGGTTCCATGTTCGCTTTGGTCCGCCTTGAGGCGGGCGAGGTGCGCGATCTGGCTAGCGACTTGGCGTAACCGAGCCGCTAACGCGGCTGGGTCGCCGTCGGGGTCGAGTTCCAGCACGTGGACCTCGACGTCTGCGTGGCGAACGACGTGAGTGGTCTCCGTGGCGTGCGCGTAGACAAGGACGCCGGTCCGGACGCCGACCGCCGTGCAGTACGCGAGGGCCTGATAGATGTCGCCGGTCACGCCGCTGCCGGTCTCCTTGTACTTGGCGTCCAAGACCAGCAACGGGCGCCCGCGCGGGTCTCGCCAGACCGCGTCCGGGGTCACCTCGACTCTGCCGGCCACGTCGAGGGACAGCCCGGTCAGGTGGTGAACCCACTGGTAGTTGTCCAAGCCCATCGCATCTCGCAGACCGGAGACGACGAACCGCTCGTACAGTTCGTCCATGTTCAGAAGGAAGCCAACTGCATCCGTGTGACCCTGCCGTAGTTCGATCGACGCGCGCGCGAGCACCACGTCGGCAAGCGCTGGCGCGGAGCCGTAGCGAAACGCGCGCCTATCGAGTCGAAGTGGCTGCAGGTCACCGCGGCGATAGTCGACGAGAGTGACGCCCTCGAAGCGCTCGAGGAGCGTCCGCAAGCGCGCCGTGGCTGGATGATTGGCACTGCGGACGCGAGACAAGACCCGTGTCGCAGCAGCGAGGCGGCGATTCACCTCGATGTCGGGCGTGTACTCTTGGTAGTCGCACTGAATCGGGGGAAGCACGCCGAAGCGCTTGGTCACCAGGTGCATGCCGTCGATCCGCCCGCGCGGCACGGCTAGCAAGTCGCGCTCGCCCCGGTAGTCCCGAAGCAGACCGCCCGCGAGCGCTCCCTCCAGGGCGTGGAGAAAGAGGATCTGCATGACCTCGAGCAGATCGTCCTCGACGCCGAGTGCGACGTTCTCGCCAATGTGTGGCCCCCCGGGGAGGTAACGCAGCAGGTGAACGAGGCGGCGAATCGGGACCTTCGGCTGGATCAGAGCGTGGAGGCCAGGACCGACGATCGTTCCGACGAACTGGCTGGCTTCGACGTCATAGAGGCCGGGTCGAGATCCGGCGACAACTTTCAGCCCAGCGTCGGCTTCCTTGAGAACCCGGAGCTCAGTCGTCGTCAGCTCGACGCTTGGTGTCGTTGCGCGCTCGCGCAGGAGAAGCGTCCGAGGTACCTGCACTGGTCGCCTCCAGGTCAGCACGAAGAGCTTCCAAGTCAAAGCGATCGACAGCGTTCGGCTCGCCGAAGTGTTGCTCGGCGATCGTTGGAAGGATCGAGTACTTCCACAGCTTGGACACCGTCGCCTCGTCCAAGTCCTTCCGCATGAAGTGGCTCGGACCGATGGCGACGTTCTGATCGTCGATGAGCTCGTTCGCGCGGTCGAGCAGATCAGCCACCCAGAGCATGCGGGGCACGTGCTTGCGCAGGAAGCCGCGGAGCATGCCTTTCACCACGGGCTCGCCAGGGAACAGGCCGACGAAGTGGAAGCGCCGGCGAAGGGCCTGATCGAGCAGAGCGATCGACCGGTCAGCCGTGTTCATCGTCCCGATGATGTAGAGGCTAGATGGCAACGTGAACTGCTCGTCTGGCGAGTAGAGCAGCGCTGCCGACTCCTCCCGGTACTCCAGCAGGAAGTACAACTCGCCGAACACTCGAGGAAGGTTGCCGCGGTTGATCTCGTCGATGAGAAGGACTGCATCCTTGCCGTCCTTCGCGATGCTCGCGAGCTTTCGTAGCGGCCCTGCCTTCTTCTCGAGATTCAGCCCTTCGCCCTTCTCTGTTGGTCGATAGCCTTCGAAAAACTCCTCGTAGCCGTAGCTCGGGTGGAGCTGTACGAGGATGCGGCGGCTCTTGTCCGGCTGGAGGTATTCGGCAAGTCGCTGCGCGATGTACGTCTTCCCCGTCCCAGGCGGTCCGTAGAGGATCACGCCACGCTTGTCGCGGATCATCCAGATGACGTCATCGACCCATTCCTTCGGGACGAACAATCTCGAGGCCAGGTCGTGCGTCGATGCGATCGGCCCTCGCGTTGCCGCTTCCGAATCCTCAGCGGCAACGACCTCCACATCGGGGAACAGCCGTTCTTTGATCAGTCGGGGGAACTTGCTCGGCGCCCATTCGACGAGCGTGCCGATCTTCCAGCGACGATTGTGCGGGTACGCGACCCCGACGCACGCGACGGCCTTCGGCCATTGGGCGTTCTTCGCCCAGCCCTCGACGAGCCGCCTGACGGCGTCATCGTGGACGTCCCTCGACTTGAACGCGATGGTCACCAGCCCATCGCGCGCGTGCTGCGACTGCGTGAGCTTGTTCTTGAGCTGCTTCGAAGGGTTGTCATCCTCGGTGCCGTAACACTCTACGAGTCCCGGGGCTTCGAGGAGATCCTCAAGGACCGCCACCGCCTCCTTCCCGGTCGCGCCAGTGGCATGAAACCGAGCCTGAGCCTCCTCGACCTTTGAAGTAGTCACGCGCGCGCCCCGCGGCGAGGCACCTCGTCGACACGCTCCATCCTGCGCGCGTGCGCTTCGACCGCTTCGAGGAAGCCCTTCGGAAACCGTAGGCTTCCCTTCTGGGTACGGTCCTGAAAGCCGCGCGTTGCCCGAAGAGAAAGGGGCGTGCCCGGATATCGAAGGAACTCCTCAAGCGGCTTCGTCTTGAGGCGCTTGGGCCACGGCGAAACTTCCGCGGCGTGGATTCGAGTGTCCATACACCAAGCGGCCTTCGGCCACGCGGCTCCATCCACGTGCGCCGGGTCGTCCGCAGGCTGGTAGCTCCCTGGCTTCGCCAATCGCTCGCCGACCCAACGGAACACCGGCACGCTGACCGCGTTTCCGACGAGCTTCCAGCGCGGGCCATTGCGGCGGGAGGGGTCGTCAACTGCAGGCTCAGTCCAGTTCGCGGGGAAGCCCTGAAGACGTTCGGCGTCTCGAATGTCGGGCGTGATCACCTCCCCGGACGGCAACAGGATCGCGGGCGGCGAAGGAATTCCCACCGTGGAACCGCCCTTCAGCGTGGGCGTCGCGTCGACCGCCCAACCCAGACCGCGGACTCCTTCTGTCCAATAGAACCCGCACGCGGCACCGTTCAGCGGGGGAAGCCGATTGGCGTCGCAGAATGGATGGTCTGTCGGCGGATCTCCGACGTCATCCGCGAAGAGCACGGGCCGTGGATCTTCTGTGCGCGACGCGAGCACGAGCACCCGCTGGCGCCGCTGGGGAAGCCCAAAGGCGCGAGAGTCGACGACGCGATACGCCCAGCGGTAACCGCGCTCGCGCAACGCGCTCGTCAGGTAGCGCATGGCCTCGCCACGATCGAGCTGCAGCATGAACGGTACGTTCTCGAGGAGCAGCCAGCGTGGGCGTGCCTTGTCCAGCAGGCGAAAGACCTCTGAGACCAAACCCGACCGCTCACCCCGAATGCCGGCGGTCATCCCCGCTTGGCTCAGGTCCTGGCACGGGAAGCCGGCCGACAGCAGGTCGACCGAGGGGAGTGACCGGAGCTCCCGAACGTCGCCAGCGAGCGGGATCTCGGGGAAGCGCGCGCGCAGAACGCGCTGCGCGGAGGCGTCCCACTCGCACAACATCTCAGACGTGTGCCCGGCGAGCGAGAGTCCGCGTTCCACCCCGCCGATGCCAGCGAACAACCCGGCCACCCGGATCCCACTCGACGGCCGCGTGGTGACGGTCATGTCCGTCCCCAGGCGCAGCTTGAGCTGCTTCCCGTTGCTTCCGAGCATGCGGCGAACGTCGCACAACCCTCCGACATCAACGGGGTTCCGACACCGCGGAGGGATCGGTCCGACCGCGATTCGCCTGCGGAATCGCGTCTTCATCAGGTAGCCTACCCGCCGTGCCTGTCGCCTCCAGGCGCTCACCGAACTCGCCTGAATCGAAGGTCCGAGACCTCCGACGGGCCCTCCTACGTTGGGCCCGGTCCAGCGGGCGACACTTCTTCTGGCGGGAGCCGGGCGTCGATCCCTTCGCCGTCCTGGTCTGCGAGATCCTGCTCGCCAAGACGCGGGCCGAGCTCGCGGCGCCAGTCGCCCAGGAGCTCCTCGCGCGCTTCCCTACCCCCGCCGCGCTAGCACGTGCTCGACCCGCAACGCTCGAACGGCTCTTGTTCCCGCTGGGCCTTCATCGGAAGCGGTCGCGACATCTGATCGCGTGCGCGCGCTCTCTCCGGGATGAGTTCGGCGGCGTCGTGCCGCGCTCCGTGCCGGCGCTCATGCAGCTTCCGTTCGTCGGGCGCTACGCCGCGAACGCAATCGCCTGCGTGGCGTTCGGCGCGCGCGTCCCGGTGATCGACGCGAACGTCGCGCGCATCTATCGCCGCGTGTTCTCTCTGCCACCACCACCGGAACGGCTGGCGCTCGCTCACGACCTTTGGGATCTCGCGGGGGCGATGCTGCCGCGCGCGCGCGCCAAGGAGTTCAACTGGGCGGTGCTCGACCTCGGCGGGACGGTATGCACGGCGAGGGCTCCATCCTGCGATCGTTGTCCGCTCGCATCCCTCTGCGACGACTCGCCGGCGCGACGTCCTTCAACAATAGGCGACGCCACGTGACGGACGACCCCGAGGCTCTCGCGCGTCAGGTAATGGACCGCATCAGGAATGAAGCCGCGCCAAGGCTACTCGCGCGAACCGTGTCGGTTCTCGTCGAGGAACCACCAGGGGCGCTGACCCAGCACGGAACGGCGGTCTTGCTCGCCATCGCAGATTCGATCTTCGTGGTCTCCGCTGCGCACGTACTGAACGACGCCCGCTATCACCCACTCTGGATCAACCCTGTCGCGAACCACGCGAACCTGATCCCGCTCGAACGCGTCGACGTCCACTCGACGAGCGATGACAAGCTCGTCGACTTCTCGTTCTTCAAGGTGCCCGAACCCTACGCAACGGAGCTGGTTACTTCGAAGATTTGCGTCCGGCTCGACGAGATCGAGATGCGCCTTCCCTCGGGGGATTGGTACGCGGTGCTCGGCTACCCGACCGAGCTCAACGTCTTCAAGTCGATGGAACTCACCGTCCCGACGGTGCCGATGTACTACGCGACGCGATTACACGACGCCGCCGCCGACCCAATGGCGGACTTCGACCCGAAGGTCAACATTGCGCTCAAGCTCGCGCTCTATGGGAGCGGTGATCCTGTGACGAGAACGCCGTCCACGCTGCCCGACGTGCGCGGGATGAGTGGCGCTGGCATTTGGCAACTTCATCATCGACACGAACCGCCGTTGAGCTGGACGGTCGACCGAATTCGCCTTGCAGGTATGTTCCACACTCGCGCCGGCAAGTCCGGCCTGTTCCAGACCAGCTCGGGCAGCACCGCCATCGTCGGAGTGCATTTCGCGCACGTTGTCCGCACGATCCGAAAGGCGTTCCCGGATCTGTCGCCCGCGATCGCGGCGCGTGAAGGGCTCGACTAGTTCGTGGGCCGTGCTGGCTCGGCCAGAAAGCGTTGCCAATCTGAGACGTTGCAAGATTCTGGCCGGAGCGCTGGGCTGACGCTCTCGTGCGCGCTCGGCATCGTCCTCCAGTCCCCGCTACTTCAGGCGGGGCAAGGAGAACAAGATGCCTGAACGCACTAGCCCGACCGCACCCACGACGAACACGACTACCTCGATGACGCCCACGGACGCAAGGAGGATCCAGAGCAGCGCCGACCGGACAGGAACGAACCAGGGGTTCAAGAGCCGCGCGCAGAGCGCAGCAGCCAGAAGCGCCCAGCCTAGTCGCGGAGCCGGTGGCCGCGGAGGTGGTGGCGGACGTCGACGCTAGTCGTCGTCCCACCGCACCCAGGCACTCACCAGGGGCACCCGGGCCTTGCTCGGGCGCCCCTGGGCCCCACATCCCGTCCGCACCCATGTTGGAGATCACCATGACCGAAGCCTCCACTCTCTACCTGCCGACAAGCGGCGCGGTACTCGGAGCTGTCGTCGAAGACTTCCGCCTACGCCTCCCGGACGACGTGTCGCGTTCTGCCCGAGAGTACTTCGCGGGCCGCCGCGCGATCGTCAAGGACAAGACGCGGGCGTCCATCAGCGAAGCGATCGCGCAGGCGTTAGTTCGTCATGGCTACGTGCCGGACCTCGGATCCCTACCCGATGGGATCGCGACGCAGACCGTCGTCGCGAGAGCGATCGCCGTTGCGGCGCTGGCGTGGGACGACCTCGTCGGCCGACTCCACAGCGAAGGGATCTCCGATGCCGCGAATGATGTCGCCGCGCACACGAGTCTGCGCCTCGCCGCCGTGGACGTGGCTCTTCGATGCGCCGCCGCGATTCGGCTGGCGAAGGGCCGACCAGAAGTATGCGATTGCGATCTCTGTGTCTTCGACGACGTCGCTCAACCGAAGTGGCCGCATGCAGATGGCCAGCGCTTGATCATCCAGGCGATCGTGGAGCAAACGGAGAGCAAGTCGCTCGAAGACTTCGCCGACGGGGTCCTCGGCTTCGCGCCCAGCACGGTGGATGCCTGGGTAAAGGAGCAGGCGCCGAGCCGGCCTTCAGACGAGGCGATCGACGCTCTCGCCGGCGCCCTCGCCAAACTCGATCCGCCGGAACACGACGCTCAGGCACGATGGCGGTTCGGGCTTCGATGGCGGCTCGCCTTGGCCGCCCTCGCCGACCGCCTCACCGCGATCATCGGCAGAACGCGCACCATCGACCTCGGGTGGGGGCTGGAGCGCTGCTACATCGCCGCAGCCGAGTTCCTGCGCCACAGCACCATGCCCGAAGACATGTTTCGTACGCGGATGCTTGTCCTGTTTACCTTTGGAGTCCGCGATCCGTCCTCGGCACACGTGGTCAGCGGACTGTCGAAGCTCGAACAGGACGAGTCGTGGCTCGCGACGCTACGAGAGGTCACGCGGGACTGGCTCAGGATCGTCGGCGGAGCGATCGCGACGGAAGCCTCGAAGTCCCGCGTGGCAAACGCGCTCGCCGAAGGCAACGATCTCCAGCGAGAGCGGGCGCGCGCCGTCGTGGAGGTCATCCACGCACTCGGGAAGACACCGCTCCCCCCAGCGCTACTCCGAACCCCGTTCGCCAAGTCCAACGCCATGGCCGTGATGGCCATGAACGCCAGCAATAGCGGCGACCTCGCGGCGGCCGCGGTCTACCTCGAAGGCGCTGCCGCCGAGGATCCCGACCGCCCCGAGCTCCACCACGATCTCGGAGCTCATCTCGGTCAGCTCGGTCGATACGACGAAGGCATTGCCGCGTGCCGCCGGGCGCTCGACCTGCGCCCAGGCTGGCCCATTCCTCTGGTCCAGATCGGCATCATGCTCCTCGACGCTGGCCGCAATGCCGAGGCCCTCGAACACATCGAGCAGATCTCGAAAACGATCGAGTGGTCCATCAACCTCGGTCACACGCTCGGCCTTGCGAGGATGCGCGCGCGGAAGTACGAGCAGGCTATCGATGCCTTCGATCGAGTCCTCGCCGAGGCGCCGCGCCACGGCCTCGCACTGGACGCCGCCGCGCATTGCCACCTGATGCTGCGCAAGTGGAAGACGGGGCGCGATCTCGCGAAGCGTGCGCACGAGCTCGGCCATCACGAAACGTACTTGTGGCTGGAGGCAGGCCACTACAAGAAGGTTCCTCGCTGATGAACAACGTTGCGGCTCACTGATTCGAGTCTCCCACCGACTTGCCGGCAGTCAGACGCTCGACCCAGGTCGCCAGCGCAGCGTCCTCCTGCCGTTCATCCGCGGAGTTCGGCGCAAGGTCATTCGAGCCACGCCCACGCGCGCCTCGCCGGCGCGAGCCGGCACCTCAGCAACGAGGCGAAGGTCCGGTGGTGCAAGAGCGTCGTCACCCTCTACCAGCGCGAACGCGCGGGCGCGGCGGATCGGACGGTCCACCATGCCGTCTGAACGCGACCGCCGCGGGCGCGGAAAGTGGGTGGTCGGTGGTGCCGGACTTGCGCTGCTCCTACTTCTCCTGCGACGCGGTTCCGGCTTCGGGCTCGGTACCGGGGTCGGCGCCAGGCCGACCGGCCCCGTCGCTCCGTGCCGCGTCCGGATCGATCAGGCAGGCGTGCAGGTCGACGGCACCCGGGCCGACCTGGCCACCACGGTCGCAACCTGCCGCGCGGCCGGCGCCGCCGACGTCACCGCGACGGGCGCCGCGATCGTCGGCGTGATCGCCGAGGTCGTGCGCGCGCTCCAGGACGCCGGGGTGACGGTGCGCGCCCAGCCCTCGGTCTGGGACACGGTCACCACGACGTCGGCGAGGAAGCCATGAGCAGCGATCGCCTGCCTGTGCTTCTCGCCGGTGCCGCCGGCGCGTTCGCGCTCGTGACCATCGCCGGCCGACGACGGGCACACGCCGCCGCGCCGACCGCGCCCGAGCTCGCCGGCGCTCCGCTGTTCGACTTCGGTCGCCCCGTCGCGGCCGACACCCGCGCCGTCGTCTCGAGCGGCTGGGCTCGCCCCCGCCCGGGCCGGATCCATCGCGCGCTCGACATCCCGCTCGCCGTCGGCACGCCCGTTCTCGCGGTCGACGCCGGCACCGTGGTCCGCGTGCAGCCCGAGGACGGCAGCGACGCCGGCCGCTGGGTCGCCGTCCAGCATCCCTCCGGCGTGACCTCGCGCTACCTCCACCTGTCGCGCCCGCTCGTGAAGCGCGGGCAGACGGTCGCGCGCGGCGAGACGGTCGGGCTGTCGGGGAACACGGGCAGCAGCGCCGGCCCGCACCTCCACCTCGACCTGCGCGTGCCCCGCGCGATGCTCTCGATCGTCGAGGCCGCGATCGGTCGCCCGCGCACCGGCTGGGGCCCGGAGCTCCGTCCGTTCGGCCACTCGATTCCCGGCGAGCCGTGGATCCCGGTCGACGAGCATCGCGCCGTCGTTCTCCGCGAGGCCGCCGAGGTCGGCATCCCCGTCCGCCCCCCCGACACGCGCCGCAACGCCGGCCTCGTGTACCGGTCCGTCGGCGCGCGCGGCGAGCCTTACCCGGACTGGCTCCAGCGCATCAAGGGCTCGTCCGGCGTCTACGTGATCCGCCAGCGCGACCGCAACGGCGACCCGGTGATCGTCTACGTGGGCGAGAGCCACAGCGGGCGTCTGTACGAAACCCTCACACGGCACCTGCAGGGTTGGCGCCGCTGGAAATCCTTCTGGAAGGACCAGTACGCCGAGGGTCACGACCCCGGCCTGACGTACCCGCGCGAGAGCGTGGACGTAGCCGTCAGGGTGACGTCGGCGTCCGACGCGATCGACGAGGAGGCGCGCCTCATCCGGCGCCTGCAGCCGCGAGACAACCTTCTCGGCCGGCGCGCACTCGAAGATGCCCCTTTCTGATCTCGAAGAGGAACGCCACATCGGGATCAGATTTCCGCGACGCCGTCGCGGAAATCACGCAACCCGCGCGCCACCGGATCACCCTAAATGGGTGAACGCCGGGCGGTTGCGTGCCTGCTCTTGCCACCCCGCTTCCGTTCCCGTGCGTGGGCACCTGCGATAGCTTCGGAGCCGTGCCGAGGGTCGACAGGTCGCCCGAGTCGCGCGTGGATGAGCCATACGATATCGATCCGCGGCTCGACGAGACGATCGCGCTCGTCGAGAGCGCACATCAGTGGGCACGAGCGACCGCGCACGAGCTGCGCAGGGTCGCACCCAGCGCGGCGCAAGGAGCGCTGACTGGATTCATGGTGGGCGGGCCGGCGGGCGCCGCGGTCGGAGCGCTGGCCGGCGGTGCTGGGAGAGGACCGGCGCAAGATTTGGGCGCACCTGCGGCACCCGGCATACAGAACGCCGCGGCGGTGCAGCTGCTCGGTGCCTTGCTCCGGCCCGAGACGATCGACGCGCTCGGCGCGCTTGCCCTCGGGCACGCCGGGAATCCAACGGTGCCGGTGCTCGGCACGAGGGTTCCTGTCGCCGCGTTCGCGAACCTGATCGCAGCGCTCGCGACTCAGGCTGCCGTCCGCCATCACCAGACGATGTCCAGCGTGCGGGCGCCCTCGCATCACGCGACTCGACCACCGACCGCGGCTCCCGAGAAGCGTGCCGAGGCACTCCTCGCGTTGCTCGCCGAGGCAGCTACGGACGACGACGGTCGCGACATCTCGACGTGCTGCTCCGACGACTACGCCACCGAGCGCGACCTGGCCGACCTCGATCGGCTGGAGGCGGAATGATGGACGACGATCCGGAAAGACTTCTCGCGCTTCTCCAGCAGGACCCGGCCACGGCCCGGCAACTCGTGCAGGCGCAGCTCGCCGAACGGGCCGCCAGCGACCCGATGATGGCGATGGTCCTTCAGATGGCGACATCGGCACGCGCGAGCGACACCGACGAGGCAGACCAGGACCACGACGAACGTTCGCAGGCAGGCGAGCTTCGGGGCGAGCTGGCCCGGGCACAGGACCTCCTCGACGACCTCGCCGCGGCGCTCGGCGCCTGCGCCGCCTGCTGGGGTGCCGACGAGGGGTGCCGCGCCTGTCGTGGGCACGGCGTGCCGGGATGGCGAATCCCGGATGAAGCGATGTTCGACGCGATCGTCGCGCCGGCCCTGAGGCGCCGGTCGCGCAATCACCACGCGCAAGGGAGAAACGCATGAGCCTGGCCGAAGACATCGACGAGAGACTGCCGGAGTTCGACGACGAGGACGTGGACGAGTCCATGAGCGAGGACGACCTCGCCGAGCGGCGGCGACGCCGCTGGCCGAGAGTGCGCGGGCGCGGCTACGCCACGCCGCGGCAGGACTCATCGCCGGTGAACCAGACGCAGATGCACGCCGCGCTCGCGCGCGTGGCCGATGACGTCCGCAAGCTCGCCGCCGGTCAGAAGGCGCTCGATGCGCGGCTCACCTCCGGGCTCAAGCGGCTGCGCGGTGAAGGGCAGCAGATGAGCCAGATGGCCGCGCTCCTCCCGCTGTTGCTCAAGCCGAAGGCCAAGACACTCCCCGAGCTCGCAGCCTCCGGAGAGTTGACGACAGCGAAGCTGATGATCGACAGCAACGACTCGATGTCGATGCTGCTGCCGCTGATGCTCATGAGCGGTACGGGGGCCTCGCCGGGCGGAGGTGGCGACAACAACATGATGCTGCTCGCGGTGGCCATGATGGCCATGCAGAAGAAGTGAGGACGGCACCATGAACATCAACGCGATGTCGTTCCTTCTGGGCAAGACCATCGCCCGCGACCTCGGCGAGGAGCGCTCGACGCAGCTCGGCCTGATCGCGGGAATGATGCCGGGCTTCCAGGGCGTCATGATCACCGCGCTCATCGCGCAGCGCGAGACACCGGCCCCTCCACCGCCCCCGACCGATCCGAAGCTGGCGGCGGCGCAGCTAGAAGCCTTGAAGAAGGCGATCGAGGCGCTGACGCCGGTCGGGCCGACAACGGGCGGCCCCACGGCGCGCTGAAGGGGCGGCTCGCGCAAGCGGAGTCGACAACATGGATCCGGCGCTGTGGGAAGTGCTGGAGGGCGATCCGGCCGGCGAGGTCTCGGTGCTACTCCGGGTCCGTCCGCGAGCCGCGATCCCCGAGGGTATTCGCATCGTGGCCCGGTTCGGTCACGTCGTCACGGCGCGAATCCGGCGCGGTGAGCTGACCGCGGTACGGGCGCACCCTGCTGTGGCGAGCCTGAAGGCCGCCCGGGCCGTGTCCCCCGATCCCGCCGCCGGGGCGCTCGAGACGTCAGCACGCGGCGCTGGACCAACGCCACGCATGTCACGCGACGAGGCCACCGGCCGCGGCGTGGTGCTCGGTGTGATCGACTGGGGACTCGACGTCACGCACCCGAACTTCCGACGGCGCGACGGGCGAACGCGCGTGGTCGCGCTGTGGGATCAACGCGCACGACGGCAACGCAGTGGTCCGGAGCCTTACGGCTACGGCCGCGCCCATACCCGGACAGCAATCGACCGCGCCCTGGCCTCTCCGGATCCGTTCGCGGCGCTGGACTACGATCCTGCCGACGCGGATCACGACGGCAGCGGTAGTCATGGGACCCACGTGCTCGACATCGCGGCGGGAGCCCCGCGCGTCGGGCCCGGCGGCGTCGCGCCCGGCGCGTCGCTGGTCTTCGTCCACCTTGCGAGCGAGCGCTCCGGCCCGCGGAGCATCGGCAACTCGGTGAGCCTGCTGGAGGCGGTGGACTTCGTCTCGCGGATCGCGGGCGATCGGCCCTGCGTCATCAACATGAGCCTTGGCAGCCACGCCGGGCCACATGACGGGTCGACGCTCGTCGAGCAGGCACTCGACGCGTTCGTGACGAGCCGGCCGGGTCGCGCGATCGTCCAGAGCGCGGGCAACTACCGCGGACGTCCCGTCCACGCGACCGGGCGCCTGCGCGGAGGCACGCGGAGCGTGATCGAGTGGCTGGTGAGCGCCGGAGACGAGACGACGAACGAGCTGGACATCTGGTACCCCGGCCGCGATCGGATCGTGGCACGCCTCGTCGATCGCGCAGGCCGCACCGTCGCACGGGCCGAGCCAGAGCGTCACGCCCCGATCTCGATTGACGGGGAGGTCGTGGGGCGGTTCGCCCACCGGCTGCGGGATCCGAACAACGGCGACAATCAGGTGACATTCGTCCTGGACCCCCGCGGGGGCGCCGAGCGCTGGCGTGTCGTGATCGAGCCGAGGCACATCGAGTCGTCGGATGGTCGGTGGCACGCATGGATCGAGCGCGACGAGGGTGCGCCGGGGAGCCAGTCGCGCGTCCGCGCGCACAGCCGTGCGTTCGGACCGACCACCGGTACGATCGCGAACGGTCGGCACACGGTCGTGGTGGGCGCGTACGACCCCCGCACGGGCGCGGTCGCGCCGTTCTCGAGCGAAGGCCCGACTCGCGACGGCCGCTCCAAGCCAGACCTCCTCGCCCCGGGCGTCGGCATCATCGCCGCCCGATCCACGCCCGGCGACGAGGACAACTTCGGCTCCGCTGACCTCGCCCGGAAAAGCGGCACGAGCATGGCCGCGCCATACGTCACCGGGACTGTCGCCTTGCTGTACGAAGCGGCGGGCAGGCCGCTGACGATCGCGGAGGTTCGCGAGGCGCTGGGCGTCACCTCGCCGCCGCAGCGTCTTGACGTCGCCGCGGCCCTGGCTCGCGTTCGAGCATCGCAACCATCCGCGAGCCACGCGACATCCCCCGGGGCGCTGTTCGACCTGGTGCTCCAGCACGGCGGCGCGCCGCCCCACGGGCTCGGCGACCAGCGCCTGGTCGCCGCGCCGGGACGGGTCCCGCTGCGTCCGCTCGCGAACGGTGATCTCGTCATCCAGCGGGCGCTCGGCGAGGCTGACCTGGCACGGGCCGGACGCGTCAAGGCGGTCGACGCCAGCGGCTTCTTCGAGATCGAAGCGCTCGACGACGGCGCGGAGCGCTGGGTCTTGCCGACACAAGACCGCATCGCATGGGACACGGTCGTCATCGCCGCACCGGCGCCAGGCACGCCGACGTCGGCCGGCGCGTCGACCTCGCCGTGCGACGGTCCCCCGCAGTCGCCGTGCGCGTCGGCCGACGTCATCCAGATCGTCACACCCCTCGATGTCTCCGTTGGTCTCGACCTCGCTCCGGTCGCCGATGACCCGATCTTGGCCAGGGGGATCGATCTCCGGGTTGCCCAGCCACAGAACCTTCACTGGTGGATCACGCTCGGGCTCGCGGAGATTGTTCCGGTGCGCAGTGTGCGTCCGGACACGCACCCAGTCGCATACGCGAACCGGACGATCGCGCTCCAGCGGTTCTTCGTGGCCCAGCACCTGGATCGCCGCGCGCTCGATCGACGGATCACACCCGACGGCGTACTCGGGCCGGACACGCTGACGATCCTCCGCGCGATCTCCACCGATCCCGACCTGGCTGGATTCCGTACCGACGCCTCGGCATTCGGGCTCGCGGTCACCAGGATCGAGAAGCGTGGTGCGGCCGCCGGAGCCGTCGCTGCGATCACTGCCCTGCCGGCGATCCCCCTAGTCAGCTGGCGCGTCACGGCCTCGTCCAAACGCGTGCTGGACTTCTTCGAGCAGTACCACCAGGACAGCGTGGCGATCCGCGAGCGCTGGATGCACGACCTGTTCGGCAACGTGCCCGACGCCAGGCGCCCGCGGTTCTCCTGGGAGGCGGTGCTGGAGCTGCTGCGCCGCCTCTACGGCGGACGTGAGCTGAAGGGCCGGGCGGCGTTCTTGCGGCTGAGGCGCGACGGCCCCGTGGAGGCGGACATCGAGGCGATGCGCCGCCGCGGGGGCAGGACAGGCGGCCTCTACCTGTGGTGGTCGCTCGGCGAGCGCGGCCTCGAGCGCGCGGCGGACGCCGTGGGACTGCGGTTGCCTAGTACGACCGACGCCAAGGCCGCCGAGCGCGCATGGCGCGAGGGAGACGACGGCCACTCGACGGTGCACCTCGTCGTCGAGTACGACCTGCCTGACGTCTCGCCCGAGCAGCGGCGCGCCCAGGTCGAGGCATGGCTCGAGGAGCAAGCGCTCGCCGACGCCGTCCGTGTCGCCGGCAACCGCGAGGCGGTCAAGCCGTTCGTCGACGGCGTCCTCGCGCACCTGGGCGAGCGCCACACCTACCGATGGGAGCTGGCGTTCGCCGACCGGCTCGCCGAGATGACGACCTATCCGGTCGACGTGCGCGAGGTCTTCCTCGACGAGGTCGCCTCGCCGCGCCGTGCGGACGACCCGGACGCCAACCCTCGCGGCCGCCTCGACGAGCTGTTCGATGCCTTCGCACGCATGCACAACCCTCGGGCGCGCGGGACGCTGGCCGCGATTGTCGGCGGCACGACGTACGCGCGCGACGCCGGCTACCTGCGCTTCCTCGACCAGCACGAGCGCAAGACCAACCGGATGCGCCGACACGCCTATGATCCGGTCAAGAAGGAGATCTACCTCGACCAGGATCGCAGCGCGATAGTGCGCCCCGGGCAGATCGTCGGCCAGATCAAGGCCAGCTACATCCGGGACGAGACCGTGGAGCGGATCCGGATCTCGAGACTCAAAGAGATCTGCCGCCTCACGCTCGCCGAGCTCGAACAGGTAGTCGCCGAGCACAACGCCAAGGCCGACGAGGTCGACGGCAGCGAGTGGGACTACGTCGACGATCGCGAGCTACTCGCACGCGCCATCGAGCGCGCCGAGAAGCGTCTGAAGCCTCCGTTCTCGGCAGACGATCTCGAGCGCGTCGACGTGGACCTCAGCGTCCGCGTACTCGACCTCCGCCCGGTCGTGCGCGACGGACTGACACGCGCCGAGATCAAGTTCGAGTTGGTACAGCGCGTGAGCGGTGGGGCATGGGAGCCGGTGCCGTGTTCGGCACGCTGGGGTGACGAGACCGAGTTCGGCACCGAGCTGTTCGTGCTGTGGGTCGACGACATCGCGGACGTGATCGCGTGGATGGGGATCATCGTCGCCGCGATCGGCGCGGTGCTGTTCCTGTGGGCAACCGGGCTGGGCATCGCGCTCATCCGCGCGCTGCTACTGCGCGGGGTCTCGGCCTGGGTGCTCGCCGCGAACATCCTGGTGTCGGAGCTGATCGAGCTGATCTCGAGCGGGACGCTCACGTGGGAGTCGGCGATGTGGGCGGCGGTGCACGGCTACTTCGCGACCGTCGGCCTGCGCCTGTTCGCGCCGGTCGGTCAGGCCGTCCACCGTGGGCTCCTCGGCGCCGGAAGCGCCGCCTCGTTCCGTCGCGCGCTCGCGGCGACGCTGCTCGGCCAGGGCGCGCGCGGCGCCGGCATGGGCGCCTTCGAGCAGGTCGCCACGCAGTTCGTCCAGGACATCGTCCGGGTCGCGCGCGGCGGGACGTACTCGTCCCTCGACTCGTACCTGAAGACGGCGGCGGCGGGCGCCATCTTTGGAGCAGTGGGAGAGATCGCACTCGGCCACGGGGTGACGTACCTCTTCGGCACCCTGCGCGGCAGCGCGGCCGAAAAGCTCGCGCGCGTGCTCGCCAAGCACGTTTCGACGAAGGAGATCGCCGACTCGCTGCTACGGGCCCGCGTCTCGTTCGACCTGTTCGTGCCCCGGTTGGCGCACGCGCTGTCGCGCTTCAAGCAGTGGGCGCGGGAGGTGATCGAGAAGCCAGCGCTGCTCGCCCCGGTGCTGGACCAGGTGCCGGCTCGGATGCGCGAGGTGGTCGCCGCGTTCGCCGACGCCACAAAGCGCGCCCATGCGCGCGGGACGCGCAACGTCGCGCTCGGCTTCCACCACGACATCCTGGCGCTTTCGGACGGCGCGATCACGCAGGGCAGCGCGCGTGGGATCGAGCGGCTGCTGGACGAGTCAGCGGAGCGGCTCGGGCGTAACGGAATGGTCGAGGTCTTCCAGGCGCTGGGACGGCGGCCGGATCGATCGGGTGCGATCCTGGAGCTGCTCGGCGTGCTCGACAAGGAGGTGCTGTCGTCGCTGTCGCGGCGGGACGTTCTCGCCGGGCTGGTCGACCGCGACGGCCTCGCAACGCTGCTGGTCGGCGCGGACGCAAGCCAGGCGCGACACGTTCTCCAGGTCGGGTTCCGCGGGTCGGTCGACGACCTGGACGCCTGGGCGCTGCGATGGGGCGCGCTCGACGGCGGAGCGCGCACGAGCGTACTCGGGGCGCTGGCGCGACATGGCGACGTCGTCTCCCCGGAGCTGGCGCTGCGGTTCGGTGCAACGAACCGGCTCGACCGCCGCACGCTGGCTGGGCTCGACCGGCTCGGCCGCGCTGGCAGCCGCGAGGCGCTCGACGCGGTGACGGCGCCGGGGGCGCTGGAGCCGTCGCGGCTCGACGGGTTGATCGCGATGGCGTCGTCCGACCCGCACGCCAGCGGCGCGCTCGTCGCTATCATGAGCGACCCGGATAGCGCGCTGCGCCTGCTCCGAGCCGCGCCCGATGTGCCGGCGCTCCGCGACTGGCTCGACGCCGCGGCTCACGACGCCGGCCGCGTCGACCGGGTCGTGCGAACGATGGGCTCCGACGGCGCGGCCGCGCTCGATCCGCTCGAACGCGCCGGGCTGCTCCGGCTGTTGCGAGTCGGCAGGACCCTGGACGAGGCCGCCCAGCGCCGAGCGCTCGACGCACTCGGGGACGAGGCGACGCGACGCTCGCTCCTCCACGACCTCGCCAACCTCGACGACTCAGGCGTTGCTCGCCGACTAGATCGAGCTCCCGCGACGCGTCCCACCGCGACGTACCCAGCGCGCGTCGAGCTACTGATCCGCAGCCGCGGCGCGATCGAGAGCCACGTCGCCTTGACCCTGGGGCCGGTGCCGGTCGGCAACAAGCTCAACAAGTACCTGGATCGGCCGGCAAGCTGGTTCGGCGAACGCGCCGCGCTGCACGACCGGCTGATCGCCGAGGCAACGGGACAGCTCCGCGAGGTCGCCGACCTCGTGCCGGGGCCACCCACCCTGTACGCCAGCCGGGGAGCGACCGCCGTGGGGAAGTCGCGCGCACTCAAGCTGGTCCCAGAGCTGGCCGCTGCGATGGCGCAGACCGAGGCTCTCTTGTTCCGGACGCTCAACCCGGACCCGTTCAAGGCGGCTGTGCGACGCGACTTCCCGGCGGGCACCGTGAACAGCCAGCAGGTCCACATGGAGTCGGCGGCCCTGCACCGGCGGTTGGAGCGCGAGGTTCGCGGGCTGCGCCGGAGCGACGGCGAGCTGGCGTCGCTCGTCCTCGATGGGCGGCTGCTGACGCCTGACGTCGTCAGAGAGACCGCACGTCGCGCCCAGCAGCAGGGGCGCGGATTCGTGCTCTACGACATCGACGCGCCGTTCGAGCTGACCTTGCTCGGCGTGATGATGCGCGACCCCTTCGCGGGGGTGGACCCCGTGCCACCGTTCAGCGAGCTGGCGCGCGCGTTCCCCGAAGCCCGCAACAACCGGCAAAGGGTCATCGACTGGTTCGCCACCAGCGAAGCTATCGGGAGATACGAGCTGTACGTCGCGGGCCCGGGCGGACAGCACGTCAAGGCGATGGAGACGCGAGCGGGGCAACGCGATCCCGTGGTCCTGGACATCGACGCGCACAAGGCGGCAATAGAGCCGCTGCAGGATGCCGAACTGTTCCGGATCCAGCGGCAGATCCTCGAAGAGAGGTACGTCGAGGGCCTGGTGCGCCACTTGCCAACCCAGGTGGCAGACCATGCCCGCCGGGTCCTTCGCGACCACATCGTGCACGGACGAACCTGGGAGGAAGCAGTGACCGCCCATGGTAAACTGCCACCCCAGGAAACCCCATGAAGCTAGAAGGAGAGGCTGCGCGTAGGTACCTGGAGGAGACCTCCGCGCGGCACAAGCGCGAGCGCGAAGAAGTTCTTTCCAGAGCAAAGGCGGAGGCCGCCAAGGTCGGCAAGGAACCCTTCGACCTCGACAGGCTCGATGAGCTCTGGGTGTCGGCAATGAGACACGCAGAGGACATCGAGAACGAGGACGCCATCGGCCGGGCGATGCGGCAAGAGAGCTACGAGTATCACTACTACGTGCTCACGCCGGAGATCCGGACCATGGCCGACTTCGCGCGGCACTGGCAGAAGAACGAGATGTGGCTGACCTGACTCCGCCGCGCCGGTTCCTGCAAGTCGACATCGAGGAGGTCGCCGCGATCGTCCATGACGTGGCGCGGGAAGAGATCCTGCCGCGGTGGCGAGGTCTGGCGGAGCATGAGATCATCCAGAAGTCCGGCCCTCGCGATCTGGTGACGGTCGCCGATCAGGCCGCGGAGGCGGCGCTCGCCCGGCGCCTGACCTCGGAGTATCCGGGTACGTACGTGGTCGGCGAGGAGACCGTCGCACGATCGCCAGATCGCCTCTCGCTGCTTCGCTCCGCGGCCCCGGTGTGGGTCATCGACCCGATCGACGGCACGTACGCCTTCGCCCACGGCGAGCCCGAGTTCGGCGTGATGCTCGCGCTGGTCCAGGCCGGCGAGCTGCTCGCCGCGTGGATCCACGAGCCCGTCGACGGCGGGATGACGCTCGGTGAGCGCGGCGCCAGCGTCCAGCACGTTGCCACCGACGGCAGCCGCACCACCTCGCTGCGCGCGAACGATCGCCCGGTGCCGGAGATGACCGGCATCGTCAGCGGTGGAATCGTCCTCGAACCCGGTGGCTCCGTGATCCGGGCAGAGAAGGCCCGGCACTTTCGCGACCTGCGTCACCACGCCTGCCCTGCCCGTGACTACCCCCGCGTCTTGCGCGGCGAGGCCGACTTCGCCGCGTACAGCAAGTGCCTGCCCTGGGACCACCTGGCTGGCGCGATGCTTCTGTCGGAGGCCGGCTACGTGGTCGCGAAGTTCGACGGGAGCCCGTACGCCGTAGGCGACATGACCGGCGGCGTCCTCTGCGCGCAGAGCCGGCGGGCGTGGGAAGAGATCCGCGAACGGCTCTCCAGGTCCGAAGGGCGTAGTCCCGCGAGGGTCACCGAACGTCAGCAACCTGAATGAGGGCGCGCCGATAGGGCGGCTCATGTGGAACACCAACACGTCGCTTCGAGACCTCGAAGAGCCCAGCATCGGCGCACCTGTGGATCCACCAGCCTGGTCGGTGGCGGGCAGGATCATCGCGCTGATCATCATCGGCCTCGTGCTGGCGACGCCCATCGCGTTCACCGTGAGCTCACACCTCGACGTACGCGCCTTCGACGGGGATGACCGAGATCTCGCTCGCCGGCGTCCCGATCTCGCTTATCGCGACCGGTCGGACATGATGCTCATGGAGATCGGTCCCGCGAAGCGCAGCCTGCGTCAGGCTGCAGGCGAGCATCCGGCGCTGTGGCTATGGGCCTGCGCCGCGGGGGCTGGGGTCATCTCGTTGCTGTGGGAACGAGCAGCGCTCGGCCGAGCCTGGAGGCAGCGGCGCACACTGCTTCGTGGAGAGTCGATCGCACGGGCTGCGATCGTGGGCGTGCCCTCCCTGGCAGCCCTGGTGGCGACGTTCTCGATCACGAATGGGCCGGACTGGAAGCTCGCGATGGGCGGGCTGCTCGCAGCCTCGGCGGCGGCCGCGCTCGTCGTGATGACGGTGCTCGAGGCGACCGCTCACGCCGCGCGCGGCTGGGTCTCTGCGGACGCGCTGACCGAGAACGGCGCTCGCGGGCGCTGAGTCTCGAGACCATGATCACAAGACCGATGTCGCCGGCCGTGCGTGCGCGGCACGAAGTGACCCTGCGCTTCTGATTTCGGGTGGGTCGTGAGCAGTAGGTAGGTAGCGGGCCGTGCCCGCAGCCCCACCCTGCGAGGAGACCCCAGATGGACGAGATGATCGATGCGATCCGCGGCGCGGTCGCGGACGGTGCCACGGCGGAGCAGAAGGTCGCCGGCGCCCGTGCGTGCCGGAACATCCTGACCGCTCTCGAGGCCGAGGTCGGCAAGCCGATCGCGCTGCCCGGTGCGCCGGCGCCGAGCCCGCTGGCGGGCATCTCGCCTGACCAGGCGCTCGACCTGCTGATCGCGAAGCTGAGCACCATGGCCGCGGAGCGGCAGGCGTCCCCCGAACCGACCGAACGCGCGCCGCTCCGGATCTCGTTCGTCCAGCCGCCGCCCCGCGCGCTGGCGTCGAGGAAGCGGTGACCGTCGCGGTTGTACCCGGACCGGCATTGTCTTACATTGCCGGCCGTGGAGAAGGACGACTCCATCACCTTCCGCATCTCGAGCGAGCTCAAGCGCGCGCTCGAGGCCGCCGCGAAGGCAGACCACCGCTCGGTCGGGCAGTTCTGCACGCTCGTTCTGATGCGGCACCTGGAGGCGATCGGTGAGTGGCCTCCCCGCGGTGCCGGAGCCGCCAGGCGAGCCGGAGCCGGCAAGGCCCGAGGCCGCCCTAAGCGAACGTGACCGCGACCTGCTGCGGTACTTCGTCGGCCTGGCCTGGGCCGAGCACCTGAAGAACCTGGAACGCGAACGAACCCGACGCTGACGACAAGGACGCCATGTTCCACCCCAAGCTTGTGACCGGACGAGTCGGCATCTACGCGCGGTACTCGTCGGACCTGCAGAGCGAGAACAGCATCGAGGACCAGGCGCGGCGCGCGCGCGACGAGATCGCGCGTGCGGGTGGCGACCCGAGCAAGGCGATCGTGTTCCCGGACTTCGCGATCTCGGGCTCGAGCCTGGAGCGTCCGGGCCTCGACGCGCTGATGACCGCGGTCGCCGAGAAGCGGATCGACATCATCGTGACCGAGGACGTGTCGCGCATCTCGCGCGACATGGGCGACGCGGCGATGATCTTCAAGCGGCTGGCGTTCGCCGGGGTGCCGCTGATCAGCCTGTCCGACGGTATCGACACGTCGAGCAAGAGCGCGAAGCCGCTGATCGCGGTGCGCGCGATGCTCGCCGAGATGTACATCGACGACCTGCGCGACAAGACGCTCCGCGGGCTCGAGGGGCGGATGCTCGCCGGGTTCTGCACGGGCAGCGTGCCCTACGGGTTCCGCACGGTCGCCACCACGGACGCCGGCGGCCGGGTCGCCCACAAGATCCTCATCGACCACAAGGAGGCGGCGATCGTCCGCCGCATCTTCGAGCTGTACCTGAAGGAGTGGTCGCTGCGCCGGATCGCCCGCGCGCTCAACATCGAGGGCATCCCGTCGCCGCGCGCCGGCAGCAAGCACAAGCGGTTCGGCTGGGGCACCTCGACGATCCGCGCGATCCTCTACAACGAGCGGTACATCGGCGTCTGGCGGTTCAAGGAGACGCAGTGGATCAAGGTGCCCGGCACGAACAAGCGCGTGCCGCGCAAGCGCCCGGTCGAGGAGGTCATGCGCGCCGAGCGGCCCGAGCTGCGGATCATCGACCAGGAGATCTGGGACGAGGTCTCGGCGCGGCTGGCCGCAACGGCTAGGACGTATTCGCGCAAGGGCAAGGAGCGCGACGGCAAGGAGACGACGCCCGGCCGCCAGCGCGGATGGAACACGCGCTACCTGCTGTCGGGGATCGCCGTCTGCGCGGACTGCGGCTTCCCGCTGACGATCTACGGCGGCGCCGTCGGTCGGTACTACCGCTGCTACACGAACTACTCCAAGGGGACTTGCCCGAACGACCTGCGCGTCCGCGAGGCCGACCTGCGGAAGAACACACTGCACACGATCCGCCACGCGCTCCAGAGCAAGGAGGGGATCGAGTTCGTGCGCAAGGAGATGGCCGGGCTGCTCGGCGAGCACTCGCGCAAGCTCGACGCCGAGCTCAAGGAGACGCGCGAGCGCCTCAAGCGCACCGAGGAGCGGATCGCCGGCCTCATCGGCTTCATCGCGGACGGGGATCGCTCCACCTCCGTGGTGAGCGCGCTGCACGATCTCGAGGTGCAGGCGAAGAACGATCGCGTGCTGATCGAGCGCCTGGAGATCCAGGCGGCCGAGCCGCTACGGCTGCCGAGCCTGGAGGAGATCACCCGCGGCGTCTTCGACTTCGATCGCCTGCTCAAGGGCGACGTCACCGAGGCGCGCCTGCGGCTCCGTCGCTGGCTCGACAACGGCGAGGTGAAGATCGCCCGCGCCGAGGGGGGCTATTCGATCAGCGGTTCGGCCTTTCCAATGATGCTTGCGGCCGAAAACGCAAACTCCCAACGAAACCAAGTAGTTCCGTCGGGAGAAAGCAAAGTTCGTAGCGGGGGCAGGATTTGAACCTGCGACCTTCGGGTTATGAGCCCGACGAGCTA
>ERZ761602.2287-NODE-2287-length-30582-cov-38.159924_pt1 | contig 30582 bp, 34 predicted proteins | sample MGYA00512165_ERZ761602 | MGnify/ENA primary metagenome ERZ761602 (study PRJEB28899, sample SAMN02445085) | bioreactor sludge metagenome | biome: EBPR sludge; isolation source: Thorneside wastewater treatment plant | place: Australia: Brisbane, Thorneside...
ATCCGGCTGCGGCGAAGCGCCGACAAGTATGGAAGGGCCTGGCGGTTTCTGCAAAGGCATGGCTTGCCTTTTTTATTTTACTGTATAAAAATACAGCCATTGGTTTTTAGCGGAGCAGGCCATGAAACTTACCCCACGTCAGCAGGAAATTCTCGATTTCATCCGCAACACGCTCGAAGTGCTGGGCGCGCCGCCGACGCGCATGGAAATTTCCAGCGCCTTCGGTTTCGCCTCGCCCAATGCGGCCGAAGACCATCTGAAGGCGCTCGCCAAGAAGGGCGCCATCGTCCTCGAACCCGGCTCGGCGCGCGGCATCCGGCTGGTCGAGCAGCTCGGCCTGCCGCTGATCGGCAGCGTCGCCGCCGGCTCGCCGATTCTCGCCGTCGAGAACGTCCAGGGGCGTTATGCGCTGGACGCCCACCTGTTCAGCCCGCGCGCCGACTATCTGCTCAGGGTGCGCGGCTTGTCGATGATCGACGCCGGCATCCTCGACGGCGACCTGCTGGCCGTGCACAAGACCGGCGAGGCGCGCGACGGCCAGATCGTCGTCGCCCGCGTGGCCGATGAGGTCACGGTCAAGCGCCTGAAACGCAGGAATAGCCTGGTCGAACTGATCGCCGAGAACCCCGATTTCGAACCGATCATCGTCGATCCCGGCGCAGTCGAGTTCGCCATCGAAGGCATCGCCGTCGGCCTCATCCGCGGGGCGATCAGCAGTCTGTCATGAGCGCGCCGCCCTTGCCGGCGGCGCTCGCGGAGGTGCTGGCCAGGGGCGACGTCTGGCGTGGCGACACGCTGGCCGTCTTGGCGGAAGCGAGCATTCCCAGTGGTCACGCCGAACTCGATGCCGAACTGCCGGGCGGCGGCTGGCCGCGCGGAAACCTGACAGAAATCCTGGTCGACCGCGGCGGTCTGGGTGAAATGACCCTGCTGCTGCCCGCGCTGGCGCGCCTGTCGGCCGGCGGCGGCTGGCTGGCGCTGGTGGCGCCGCCCTGGCTGCCGCATGCGCCGGCCTGGGCGGCGGCCGGAGTGGCGCTGGAACGGCTGGTGGTGGTCGGGGCTGGCCGGCAGGCGGCCTGGTGCTGTGAACAATTGCTCACCTGCGGCGGATTTTCCGCCGTGCTGGCCTGGCCGGAAGCCGCCATCGACGCCAGGGCCTTGCGCCGTTTGCAGGTGGCGGCCGAGGGCCGGCCGGCCCTGGCTTGTCTGTGGCGGCCGCAGGCGCTGGCTGCGACACCTTCGCCGGCGCCGTTGCGTGTTCTTCTGGCGGCGGGCGAGGAGGGGTTGGCGGTGCATATCCTGAAGCGGCGTGGCCGGCCGGCGGCGCAGCCGCTGAATTTGTCGATTGCCCGTCCCGGGAGAACGAACCGTGCTGTGGTTGGCCCTGCACTTTCCCTTGCTGGCGCTCGAAGCGCTACCGCTGCGGCAGTCGCCTAGCGCTGTCGTCGGCCGCGGGCGGGTGCTGGTGTGCGACCGGCGGGCTGGCGAAGCCGGAGTCGGCGCCGGGCAGAAGCTGGCGACGGCGCTCGGCCTGCAGCCCGGGCTGGCGGTCTTCGAGCGCGATGCGGCGCGCGAGGGCAGGGCGCTGGAAAGCCTGGCGTGCTGGGCCGGGCGGTTTACGCCGACGCTGAGCCTGTCGCCGCCGGCCGGGCTGTTGCTGGAAATCGGCGGTTGCCTGCGCCTGTTCGGCGGGGTCGAGGTCATCGTCGAGGCGGTGCTCGGCGGTTGCGCCGGACAGGGTTATTCCGCCAGCTGGGCCGTCGCCCCGACGCCGCTCGGTGCGCGCTGGCTGGCGCAGGCCGGCGCCGGTGAAATCCGCCGGGATGCAGCGGCCATGCAGGCAGCCCTGGCCATCCTGCCCTGCGGCGTTCCCGGCTGGCCGGACGCGGCGGTGAAGCGCCTGGAGTCGTTCGGCCTCAAGCGTCTCGGCGATCTGCGCCTCCTGCCGGGGGCAGGCTTGCGCCGGCGTATCGGCAGCGGGCCGGTCGATGACCTGTTGCGCGCCTGGGGCGAGTTGCCCGACCCGCAAATGCCTTTCGTGTTTCCCGAAAGCTTCGGCAGCCATGTCGAACTGCCTGCCCGCGTCGAACATGCCGAGGCGCTGGCCTTCGCCGGCCAGCGGCTGTTCGCGGCGCTGGCCGGCTGGCTGCATGGCCGGCAACTGCTGGTGCGCGCCTGCACCCTGCATCTGACGCACGATGACGACACGCGGAGCGCGCTGACCCTGCGCTTCGCCGAACCGGCCGCCGACGAAGGGCGCTTCCTGCGCCTGTTGCGCGAGCATCTTGCGCGGCTCAGGCTGGCGGCGCCGGTCGAGGCCTTGCGCTTGCAGGCCGATGAGGTCGTCGGCAAGCCGGGAACCAGCGCCAGCCTGTTCGACCAGCCGTCTGCCGGCGAAGGGGCGCTGGCCTGTCTCGAACGGCTGCGCGCCCGGCTCGGCGAAGCGGCGGTGCAGGCGCTCGCTGAGATGGCGGATTACCGTCCGGAGTGCGCGACCCGCCTGCTCGATCCGGCTGCGGATTTTGCCCTTTCCCGGGCGTCGACCGCGGCAATCCGCCCACCGCGCCCGCTCTGGTTGCTGCCGGCGCCGCAAGCGCTGCCCGAACGGGGCGGCAGCCCGCACTGGCATGGCCCGCTGAAGTTGCTGTCGCGCGCCGAGCGCCTCGAAAGCGGCTGGTGGGACGAGGGTGAAAGGGGTGCGGCCGGCGATGTGCGACGCGACTATTTCGTCGCCCGCAATCCGCTGGGGCAGTGGGCCTGGGTATTTCGCGATGCGGAGGGATGGTTCCTGCATGGCCTCTTTGCCTGATTATGCCGAGCTGCATTGCCTGTCGAACTTCAGCTTCCTGCGCGGCGCCTCGCATCCGGAAGAACTGGTCGCGCAGGCCGTGGCGCAGGGCTACACGGCGCTGGCGCTGAGCGACGAATGCTCGCTGGCCGGGGTCGTGCGGGCGCACCTGGCGGCGCAGCAGGCCGGGCTGAAACTGATCATCGGCAGCGAGATGCGCACGGTCGACGGCCTGAAACTGGTCTTTCTGGCGCAGAACCGCGAAGGTTACGGCAACCTCTCGGCCCTCATCACGCTGGCCCGGCGGCGTGCGGCGAAGGGCGCCTACACCCTGCGGCGCCACGACCTCAACGGCGTGTCGCCGAATGGCGCGCTGCCCGATTGCCTGGTGCTGTGGGTGCCGGACGGGACGCCAGCGCCCGCCGACGGGCGCTGGCTGGCCGAGCGCTTTCCCGGTCGGGCCTGGGTCGCCGTCGAACTGCACGCCGGGCCGGACGATGCGGCGCGGCTGGAAGTCCTGCAGGCGCTGGGTGCGGCGAGCGGCCTGCCGCTGGCGGCGGCTGGCGACGTCCATATGCATGTCAGGGCGCGACGGCCCGTGCAGGATGTGCTGACCGCCCTGCGCCTGAAAACGACGGTGTTCGACGCTGGCCATGCGCTGTTTCCGAACGGCGAGCGCCACTTGCGCACCCGGCTGCGCCTGTCGCGGCTTTATCCGCCGGCCCTGCTGGACGAAACGCTGCACATTGCCGCGCGCTGCGACTTTTCGCTCGATGAACTGCGCTACGAATACCCGGAGGAAATCGTTCCGGCCGGCGAAACGCCCGCGTCATGGCTGCGCACCGAGACCGGACGCGGCTTGTTGCGGCGCTATCCGGACGGCGTGCCGGAAGCCGTGCGCGAGCGCGTCGAGCACGAGTTGAAGCTGATCGCCGAGATGACCTACGAGGCCTATTTCCTGACGGTGTACGACCTCGTCCGCTTTGCCCGCGCGCGCGGAATTCTCTGCCAGGGGCGCGGCTCGGCGGCCAACTCGGCGGTCTGCTACGCGCTCGGCATCACCGAGGTCGATCCGGCGCGTTCGGCCCTGCTCTTCGAGCGCTTCATCTCGAAGGAGCGCGGCGAGCCGCCGGATATCGACGTCGATTTCGAGCACGAACGGCGCGAGGAAGTGATCCAGTACCTCTACGCCAAATACGGCCGCGAGCGGGCGGCGCTGGCGGCGGCCGTTATCAGCTACCGGACCAGGGGGGCGCTGCGCGACGCCGGCCGGGCGCTCGGCTTCGACAGCGCCCGGATCGATGCGCTGACCGCGTCGCTGGCCTGGTGGGACAAGCGCGAGCAATTGCCGGAACGCTTCGCCGAACTCGGTCTCGATCCGGCCGCGCCGCGTGTCGGGAAGTGGCTGGCGATCGCCGGGGCGCTGCACGGCTTCCCGCGTCACCTGACGCAGCACACCGGCGGTTTCGTCATTTCGCGCGGGCCGCTCTCCAGGCTGGCGCCGGTCGAGAACGCGGCGATGCCCGGGCGCAGCGTGATCCAGTGGGACAAGGATGACCTCGACGCGATGGGTCTGATGAAGGTCGACATCCTGGCGCTGGGCATGCTGTCGGCGATCCGCCGGATGTTGCGGATCGTCGAAGAGGGTTCCGGCCGGCCGTTCAGAATGCACCAGATCCCGGCCGAGGACCCGGCCACCTACGAAATGCTCTGCCACGCCGACAGCATGGGCGTCTTCCAGGTCGAATCGCGCGCCCAGATGGCCATGCTGCCGCGCCTGCAGCCGCGCAGCTTCTACGATCTGGTGGTCGAGGTGGCGCTGGTCCGGCCGGGGCCGATCCAGGGCGACATGGTCCATCCCTACCTGAAGCGGCGGCAGAAGAAGGAGCCGATCGAGAAGATCTCGCCGGCGGTCGACGCCGTGCTGGCGCGCACCTTCGGCGTGCCGATCTTTCAGGAACAGGTCATGCAACTCGCCGTCGTCGCCGCCAGTTTCACGCCCGGCGAAGCCGACCGGTTGCGCCGCTCGATGGCAGCCTGGCGCAGGAAGGGCGGGCTGGAACACTTCGAGCAGAAACTGCTGGTCGGCATGGCGGCCAACGGCCTGCCGGAGGCCTTCGCCCGGCGCATCATCGCGCAGATCCAGGGCTTCGGCGAATACGGCTTTCCCGAATCGCACGCCGCCAGTTTCGCCTTGCTGGTCTATGCCTCGGCCTGGCTCAAGCGCCATCACCCCGCGGCTTTCCTGTGCGGCCTGCTCAACAGCCAGCCGATGGGTTTCTACTCGCCGTCGCTGCTGATCCAGGACGCGCGCCGGCACGGCGTCGCCGTGCTGCCGCCGGATGTCAATACCAGCGACCGGGACAGCTACATCGACGCCGATGGCGCGGTGCGCCTCGGCCTGCGCGAGATCGGCGGGTTGTCCCGGGCGGTGGCCGAGCGTGTCGCGGTCGACCGGCAAAAACGGCCATTTTCCAGCGTCGCCGATCTCGCGGCGCGCTCCCGCCTGCAGCGGCGCGACCTCGACCTGCTGGCCGCCGCCGATGCGCTGCGCAGTCTGGCCGGGCATCGCCGGCAGGCGGCGTGGGCGGCGACGGCGGCGGTTGTTCAGGGTGACTTGTTCGACGGACTGCCGCCGCCGGAAACGGCCAGCGATTTGCCATCCCCGAGCGCTGGGGAAAACCTGGTCGCCGATTACCGCAGCCTCGGCCTGACCCTGCGCCGCCATCCGCTGACCCTGTTGCGCCAGCGCCTGACGGAACGGCGTTTCGTCACGGCCGCGGCGCTGAAGACGGCGGGCCAGCGCGCCCTGATCCGCGCCGCCGGCATCGTCGTCGGCCGCCAGCGGCCCGGCACGGCGACCGGCATCGTCTTCGTCACGCTGGAAGACGAAACCGGGCTGGCCAATATCGTCGTCCATCCGCAACTGGTCGACAGGCAGCGGCGCGAACTGCTCGGTTCAAGCCTGCTCGGCGTCTACGGGCAGTTGCAGAAGGAGGGGGAGGTCGTACATCTGGTTGCCCGGCGGCTGGTCGACCTGTCCGCCTGGCTCGGCCGGCTGGAGACAAGCAGCCGGGACTTTCACTGAACCTCCGGCGACAAGGCGATTCGGCGACCGGACACGGACCATCGTTTGCCAGGGGCCTGCACAAGCGGTCAGCCTCCGGCGCCAGCCGACGGCTCCATCAGCCAGTTGCCAGTTCGATCAACGATGGACCGCCGGTGCGCAAAGCCTCGCGTAATGCCGTGCGGAATGCGTCGTCGCCATCCGCCCTGGCATGGGCAAGGCCGAAAGTCAGCGCGGCGTGCCTGAAGTCGATCTGCTGCGGGGTCCGCCACCCCTGCCTGAATTCGGGCAGGGCGGCCTGCGGCAGATGATCGAAAATGCCGGCACCGCCATTGTTGACCGCAACGATGACCGCATCGCGTCCCTGCGCCAGGGCGAGGCCGCCGAGGTCGTGCTGGCAGGCGAGGTCACCCAGCAGCGCAACGACCCGGCCATGCACGGCGGCGATGCCCATCGCCGTCGAGATGTTGCCATCGATGCCGCTGGCGCCGCGGTTGCCATGGAACACGAGCGGCTTGTCGCTGCTGCCGGAATGGCTGTCCAGTTGCCGGATGGCCAGCGAATTGCCGACGAAGACGGCGGTGTCTGGCGGAAGTTCGTCGATCAGGACACCGATGTGTCCGCGCCCTTCCGTTGCTGCGGCCGTTTCCCTGCCGGCAAAGGCCGCGTGCCAGCCGTCCGGGGAGGGCTCCGGAGCCACGGCGAGAAGTGCCCGGCAGAAGGCGAGCGGGTCGGCCCGCAGGACATGGGTCAGGCGATGCATCGGGTCGGTCCAGCGCGGCCAGGGTTCGACCAGGGCATGCACGGCGACCCCGTCCCCGAGAAGAGCCTGCAGGTGGCGGGTGACCGGATAGCCGCCGAAACGCAGGATCCATTCGGGTCGCGGCGGATTGCCCGTCCCGGTCTCGCCGAGCCAGGTGTTGTAGCGGAAGCACACGTGTGAACGGTCGTGCGGGCCGAAACGCAGGTTGGACAGCAGCTCGGCGAGAATCGGACAGTTCAGCCGGGCGGCCAGCGCGGTCAACGCCTCCGCGAAGCCATTTTTCATCGGCATTTCGCCGCAGACGATGATCCCGGATCGGCCGGAGATACGGGTTGCGAAGTCGCGAATGTCGTCGGGGGCGGGCAGCAACTCCGCTTCGGCGATGACGATTCTTCCGGGCAGGCCGCCGGCTGGCGCCTCGCTCGCCGGAACCAGTGGCTCGCGGAATGGCTGGTTGAGGTGCACCGGCCCCGGATGCGGCCAGGCCGCCTGCTCGCAGACCCTTGCCGCCAGCCGGTGCAGGTCGCCGGGTTCGAAACCTGCGAAGGGCGTGCCGAGAACGTGGCTGGCGCGCACGTGGGTCCCGAACAGCCCGATCTGGTCGATGGCCTGGTTGGCGCCGCAGCCCTGGAGTTCGGGCGGCCGGTCGGCGGAAATCGCGATCAGCGGCACGCCGGAGTGGCTGGCCTCGATCACCGCCGGCAACCAGTTGGCCGGGGCCGTGCCCGAGGTGGCCAGGAGCAGCACCGGACGCCGGCTGGCCCTGGCCACACCGAGAGCGAAGAACGCCGCGCTGCGCTCGTCGACCGCTACCGTGCATTGCAGGCCGGGCTGGCGCAGCATCGCGAGTGCCAGCGGCGTCGACCGGGAACCGGGAGAGATCACCGCATGGGTCGTGCCGGCAGCCACGAACCCGGCGACGATCGCCTGCGACCAGAGAAAGTTGAGCGTGCCGGGTTCGATCATGGTTCCGATTCGGAAAGTGCAAGCGGTGGCGGCGGACTGCCGAAAAGGACAGGCATGCACCTGCCCGGCGCTTCAGAACAGGATCAGGCGGTCGGCAAACAGGGCGGCGAAGAGCAGGGTCAGGTAGAGGATCGAGTAGCGAAAACAGCGACGGGCGAGGGCGTCGCTGTAATTGCGGACGAGTGCCACGGCGTAGCCGAGGAAGATCAGGTCCAGCAAGCTGATCGCCACCAGATAGAACCATCTGGTCATTCCGAGCGATACCGGAATCAGGCTGGCTCCGGCGAGCATCACCGTGTACATGAGGATGTGCTGGCAGGTGAAGGCGACGCCGTGCGTGACCGGCAGCATCGGCAGTCCCGAGCGCGCATAGTCGTCGCGCCGGTAGCATGCCAGCGCCCAGAAATGCGGCGGCGTCCACAGGAAGATGATCAGGAACAGGACGAGCGGCTCGGCGGAGACGTAACCGGTCATCGCCGCCCAGCCGAGCACCGGCGGCATGGCGCCGGAAGCTCCGCCGATGACGATGTTCATCGGTGTCGCCGGCTTCAGGATCAGCGTGTAGATGATGGTGTAGCCGACGAAGGTGGCCAACGTCAGCCACATCGTCAGGTCATTGATGAAGGCATGAAGCAGCCAGAGCCCCGCAGCGCCAAGCAATGTCGCCAGGGTGACCGTCTCGAGCACGGAAATGTCGCCGCGAGCCGTGGCGCGCCAACTGGTGCGAGCCATTCGCGCGTCGATGGTGCGCTCGACCAGGCAGTTGAGCGCTGCGGCAGCGAAGGCGACCAGCGCAATCCCGATGGATGCGACCACGAAGCGCAACAGTGGCGGGAAGCCGGGCGTCGCCAGGAACATGCCGATCATTGCCGTAAAGACGATGAGGCTGTTGACCCGGGGCTTGCACAGATGAAAGAAAGCGGCCAGGCGGCGTGACACGGAAAGCTTCGTTTCGACGACGGTTTGCATGTTGATCTCCTAGCCGCCCCAAGAGAATTTGAGCAAGCGCACAAGGTCGCTGCGCACCCCTTTGGCGGCAACGTCAGAGGGGTAATTCATGATCAGGTTACCCTGCGAGTCGACGATATGGAGTCGATACCCCGAGTCGTCACCCGAACCGGGCAACCAGTTCGCCGGCGCCTCGGCCAGCACGAGGTCCGGCTGCCGCTGGAGAGCGGCGGCGAGTTCCACATCGGCAGTTTGGTCGGTGACGACGACGCGGCGCAAGCGCCCCATTTGCTTGTCCAGTGAAACCTGGATGCGGCGCATTTCATCGATGCGCCGCACGCAGTCCGGATCGCAACTGCCCTTGCCGTTCAGCAGCAGCAGCCATTTTCCCTGAAGTTCGGCGGTTGCCAGCGGGCGACCATCAGCCGTCTTGAGTCCGGCGGCCGGCAAGGGAAGCGGCGGATTGACCAGATGCCCGTTGTTCGCCGTGTGGTCGGGCTGCCAGCCAAGGAAATAGAGGCCGGCGGCGATGACGAAGGGCAGGGCGAGCAGGCTGACCACCAGCGCCAGGGTGGGCAGGCCGCTGGCCCTGCGGGGGGCTTCTTCTTGGAGCGCCATCGTCACGACCGGCGCAGCAGGAAATACACCCAGATGCCCAGGCTGGCTGCAGCGAACCCGAACCATTGCAGGGCGTAGCTAAGGTGGCGCTCAGCGCGCTCGTCGGGACGGGGCCATTCACGCAGATAGCCGCCCGGTGCTTCGGGATCGAGCTGGATGACCACCGGTTGCAGCGGAAAGTTCACCACCTGACGGAAGCGCTCAAGATCGAGATTCTGCCAGACCGGCTCCCAGCCACTGGCTGGCTGCGGGGCCAGGTTGAAGAAACGCTGGCCGGGAACGACGGCGATCCCGGTTACTTCGACGATGCCGCCGGGCACGGTGGCCTGCGGAAGAATACGGTGATCGGCAGCGGCCGGCAGCCAGCCGCGATTGACCAGGACGTGCATCTCCGAGGCTTCGAGGCGCAGCGGCGTGATCACGTGGTAACCGGCCCGCTCCTGGTGCAAGCGGTTGTCGATCAGGACCTGGCGCGAGGCGTCGTAGGCGCCGCGCAGCATCACATGGCGAAAGCGCAGCGACTCGGTGTCGCCTGGAGCCGCCGGCATGGCAACAGGCACTCCGGCGCTGCGCGCGTCGAGCTCGGCCTGCAGGACGATCTTGACCTCGGCCTTGCGCCATTGCCACCCTCCAAGCGAAATGAAGATCGGGAGCAACACGGCGAGCAGCAGACCTCCGAGCATTGCCACCTGTCGCCGACTGGCCCTTGCCGGGCTGCCTGACGGGCGCGCATACTGTTTCAAGGTCTGTATTTCGAGGGAGTCAGCGATGATCAAGGTGCTCGTGGTTCTGTTGTTGTTGGGCATTCTCGGAAGCCTGTTTTCCGGGCTGTTCTACATCTACCGCGATCGGGGAGCCGGCGTCCGGACAGCCCGCGCGCTGACCTTGCGCATCGGACTGTCCATTTCGCTGTTTCTGTTGTTGCTTGCCGGGTTCCGCTTCGGATTCATTCCCGGCTATAGCCAGTAGACGAATACGAACAGGATCAGCCAGACGACATCGACAAAGTGCCAGTACCACGCCACGCCCTCGAAGGCGAAGTGGCGTTCCGCGCTGAAATGACCGCTCATGCTGCGCAGCAGGATCACCAGCAGCATGATCGTTCCCAGCGTGACGTGGAAGCCGTGGAAACCGGTTAGCATGAAGAACGTGGCGCCGTAGGCGCCGGCCCCCAGGGTCAGGCCGAGTTCGGTGTAGGCGTGGTGGTATTCGTAGGCCTGGAGGCCGAGGAACAGCGAGCCGAGCAGCACGGTGGCAGCGAGACCGACGATCAATTGACTGCGGTTGTTGCGCAGCAAGCCCCAGTGAGCCCAGGTGACGGTGGCGCCGGAACTGAGGAGCAGCGCGGTGTTGATCGCGGGAATGCCCCAGGCGCCCATCGGCGTGAACTTCGGCCCCGCCGGTCCGCTCGTTGGCCAGGTGCCGGCGAAGTCAGGCCACAGGGCGAATCCGTGGGTCTCGCCCATGCCGCCGAGCGTCGGCACCGAAATCACCCGAACGTAGAAGAGGGCGCCGAAAAAGGCGGCAAAGAACATGACCTCGGTCGCGATGAACCAGATCATGCCGTAGCGGAAGGAAAGATCCTCCCAGTCACGATAGGAACCGCTCTGGGATTCGCTGATGACCCGCCCGAACCAGCCAAAGAGGACATAGAGGATGACTCCGAAACCGCCCAGCATTACCCACTTTCCGAGCGGGAAACTGTTGATGGCCTGGATGAAGCCGAGTGCGAGGAGAAACATGCCGCCCGACAGGATCGTCGGGTAGAAGCTGGGCTCGGGAACGAAGTAATGTTCGCGTGAACCGGCTTGGACAGCGCTGGTCTTCATCGGGCCTCCCTGATGCTGGTCAATGTCCGTCGCTGTCCGTCGACGCCGAAAAAGGCGTAGGACAGCGTGATGTGGGTTATTTCGCGGCTGATGCCCGGCTTGATGATGAACGCAAGCGGCATCTCCTGCGCTTCACCGGGACCAAGCGTCTGCTGGGAAAAGCAGAAACACTCGATCTTGTCGAAGTGTTGGGCGGCCTGACCCGGCGTAATGCTGGGAACTGCCTGCCCGGTGATCTCGCGATTCGAGGTATTGCGCACCAGATAGGTCACCTGTTGCAGTTCACCAGGATGCGCATCAAGCTTGAATGTCAGCGGACGCATGTCCCAGGGCAGGCCGGGCATGACGGTGCCGGTGAATTCAACTGTGATCGTTCGCGTGACATCCACATTTGCTGCTGGTGCCGATTGCGTCGTGAGACCGCCGATGCCGAAGCCGTCACGTATCGGCTTCTGTCCCGCAGTCTTGCCGTTGAACCCGGTCGCTTCGCACAGCACGTTGTACAGGGGCACCAACGCAAAGGCGAACGCGAATGCCGCCGCCACCAGGAGCAGCAGGCGGCGCACCAGCCGGTGATTGTCCGGCGCAACCGGATGCGTCTGGTCCATCGTTCAGCGCTTGATGAACAGGCCGACAACATAGACCAGCAACGCGACCAGCCCGATCAGCCAGCCGAGACGGCGCGATGCGGCGCGGCGGCGTTCAAGGTCGGCGCTGCTGAACGGCTGCTCTTCCATGCTGCACTCCTTCGTCACTTGACTTGCGGCTGAACTTCCCAGGAATGGTGCGGCGGCGGCGACGGCAATTGCCACTCCAGACCCGCGGCGCTTTCCCAAACCTGATCCGTTGCCTTGCGTCCGCCGCGGATGCAAGCCCAGACGTTCCACGCGAAGAGCAGCTGGCTGATTCCCAGAATGAAGGCGCCAATCGTCGAAATGGCGTTGAACTCGGCAAACTGCAGCGCGTAATCCGGAATGCGCCGTGGCATGCCGGCCAGACCAAGGAAGAATTGCGGTATGAAGGTCAGGTTGAAGGAGGCGACGGTCAGCCAGAAATGCAGCTTGCCCAGCGTCTCGTTGTACATGTGGCCGGTCCATTTTGGCAGCCAGTAATAGACGCCGGTCATGACGCCCATGATGCCGCCGGCGAACAGCGCGTAATGGAAGTGGGCGACGACGAAATAGCTGTGATGGTACTGGGCGTCGGCAGCGACGTCGGCCAGGATGAGACCGGTCAGGCCGGCAACGCCGAAGAGAACGATGAAGCCGATGGCAAAGAGCATCGGCGTCTCGAAGGTCATCGCGCCCTTCCACATGGTGGCGATCCAGCAGAAGAAGAGGACGGCCAGCGGCAGCGAGATCGCCATCGTGCTGAACATGAAGTAGATCAGCGCCGGCACCGGCATCCCGGCAGTAAAAAAGTGATGAGCCCAGACGATGACCGAGAGCACACCGATGGCGATGAAGCTGTAAACTTGCGCTTTGTAGCCGTAGGTCGGCTTGCGCGAAAACGTCGACAGCACATGCGGGATGAGTCCCCAGATCGGCAACAGCAGGATATAGACTTCGGGATGCCCGAAGAACCAGAACAGGTGCTGGAACAGGATCGGATCACCGCCGCCGCCCGCGTCGAAGAAATGGGTGCCGAAATGGCGGTCCGTCAGCAGCATGGTCACCGCCCCCGCCAGCACCGGCAACGTGGCGATCAGCAGGAAAGCAGTGATCAGCCAGCCCCACGCGAAGAGCGGCAGCTTCATCATGGTCATGCCGGGCGCGCGCATGTTGAAAATGGTGACGATGATGTTGATCGACCCCATGATCGACGAGATGCCCAGAATGTGGACGGAGAGGATCGCGAAATCGATCCCCATGCCACCTTGGACCGAAAGCGGCGCGTAGAAGGTCCAGCCGGTGGCGATGGCCCCGTCACCGACCCCGAAGAGCGCCAGGGCGAAGGGCAGGGTGAGCAGGATGGCGGCCGGCGGCAGGAGCCAGAAGCCCCAGTTGTTGAGACGCGGCAACGCCATGTCCGGGGCGCCGATCATCAGCGGGATCATCCAGTTGGCGAAGCCGGTGGCAGCCGGCATCAGCGCCGCGAAGATCATGACCAGCGCGTGCACCCCGATCAACTGGTTGAAGAACTCGGGCTTCATCAGCTGCAGGCCGGGCTGGAAGAGCTCGGCGCGCACCGCCAGGATCATCAGGCCGCCGACGAAGAACATGATCAACGAGAAAGTCAGGTACATCGTGCCGATGTCCTTGTGATTCGTCGTCGTCAGCCATCTGGCGAAGCCGCCCGGGTGGTATCCGGCGTGGTGGTCGGTGTCGTGTCCTGCGGGATCGGTGGTGATGCTGCTCATCTCGATTCTCCTAGCGCAAGCTCTTGATCTGGGCGGGCTGGATCATGTCGCCCTGGCGGTTGCCAAAACTGTTTCTCTCGTAGGTGATGACCGCAGCCAGTTCGACATCCGACAGGGTGTTGCGGAAAGCCTGCATGGCCGTGCCGGTCTTGCCGTTGAGGACACGGTCGACGTGACTGTCCTTGATGATCTTGCCATCCATGGCGAGCAGCGGACCCTTGACGATCGGGCTGCCAGAGATGGGCGGAAAAGCAGGAGGCATGCCCAGGCCATTCGCCTGGTGACAGACCGCACACTGCTTGTCGTAAACCTCCTTTCCCTTGGCCATCAGTTCGTGGCTGCTCCAGGTCCGGTCTGCGCCGCCGGCGGCGGCCTTGGCCTCGGCCTTCTTCTCTTCCAGCCAGGCCAGGTATTCGGGCTCCGGTACCGCATGCACGACAATGGGCATGAACCCGTGATCCTTGCCGCACAGTTCGGCGCATTGACCGCGATAGGTGCCGGGTTTTTCGATCTGCACCCAGGTTTCCCGCAGGAAGCCAGGAATGGCATCGCGCTTGACGCCGAACTGGGGTACCCACCAGGTGTGGATGACGTCGGTCGAGGTCAGCAGAATCCGGACTTTCTTCCCGACCGGAAGCACCACAGGCTTGTCAACCTCGAGCAGATAATTCGCGCCCTTGGCTTCGGCGTTGTTGATCTGCTCGCGCGGCGTGGACATGGTGCTGATGAACTTGACCCCCGCTTCCGGGTACTCGTACTGCCATTTCCATTGCATGCCCGTGACCTTGAGAACCATGTCGGCGCGGGTCTTGGTGTCTTCCATTTCGATGAGGGCATGGACTGCCGGAATGCCCATCAGGACGAAGTCGATGAAAAGCAGGATGGCAAAGGGGACGAGTGCCCAGAACCACTGCAGTCCGCCGGTTGGCCCGGTAAACTTCGCAGGCCGGTGCCCGACGCTTTTGCGGTGCTTGATCATCGAGTAGATCATGATCGCGAACACCGCCACGAAAAGAATGGTGATGATCAGCATGAACTCGTTATGGACGTGAAGCGTTTCCCGGGCGACGGGTGTCACCGGCTCGGGAAAGTTGTACCTGTATTCGGCGCCGGCAACGCCCGGCAGGAAGGCCATGGTCACAGTCAGCAGGCGCTGCGGCAGCCCGGGTGCCCACGCTCTACTGCCAGCCGGCATACTCACCAAATCCGCGTTGTGATCGACACACCTTCCCATCCTGTTCCCTCCCTCTTGTGAGAACCGAACGCCAAGTTCACAATCGACTGCGTCAAAATGTCGCAGGATAGTATGATGGTTCGTCGCCTGATTGCTACGCTTTTTTGCCCGCTTGTTCTGGCATGCGACCAGGCTCCTGTCGAGTTTCGCAACACCAACCTGACCGGCGCCACCTTCGCGCGCCAACTGACACTTGGAGATCACAACGGGCGTAATCGTTCCCTCGGCGATTTTCGTGGCAAGGTTGTCGTGGTCGTTTTCGGGTATGCATCGTGTCCGGACATCTGCCCGACAACGCTTTCCCGGTTCGCCGAGGTGCTGAAGGCGCTGGGTCCGGAAGCGGAGAAGGTTCAGGTGCTGTTCGTTTCGCTGGATCCGGAGCGCGACACCGGCGAGCGGCTGAAGGAATTCGTGCCCTGGTTTCACCCGTCCTTTCTCGGGCTGTACGGCGACGCGGCGCAGACGAAGGCGGTTTCCCAAGAGTTCCGCGTCTTCAGTTCGCGCAAGGAGGTCGGGAGTCAACTCGGATACGTGCTGGACCACTCGTCGGGAGCCTACGTTTATGATCCGGCCGGACGTCTGCGGCTTTATGTCAGGGATTCAGCCGGCGTCGACGATATCGTCACCGACATCCGCGGATTGCTCGCCGGCCATTGAACCTGCCGGCACGGTGAAGGGCTTTCGACCTCAGCGCTGGTGAACCTTCATCGCCCGCTGCGCCTCGCGTTTCGAGTCCTTCTCCAGTTCGTCAGCGCGTTTGTCGTACTGCTTCTTGCCCTTGGCGAGGCCGATTTCCAGCTTGATGCGCCCCCGCGTGAAGTGCAGGTCGAGCGGCACGAGCGCGTAGCCGGCGCGCTCGACCTTGCCAATCAGTTTCATGATTTCGCGTTGGTGCAGCAACAGCCTGCGGGTGCGCGTCGGATCGGGATGGACGTGGGTCGACGCCGTCAGCAGCGGCGTGATGTGCATGCCGATCAGGAAAAGCTCGCCGCCCTTGATGATGACGTACGATTCCTTGATGTTCATGCGGCCCGCCCGGATGGCCTTGACCTCCCATCCTTCAAGGGCAATGCCCGCCTCGTGCTTCTCCTCGATGAAGTAATCGTGAAAGGCTTTTTTGTTGACCGTGATGCTCATGCCGCCGACGATCCATTAAAATTGGGCATTCTACAGGATTCAGGAACTCCCTCCGACGCATGGCCCTGGTCGAAAAATCCGTACTGATCGGACAGTCCGCCGACCGTATGTTCGAACTGGTTGACCGCTGCGAGGACTACCCCGCTTTCCTGCCATGGTGTAGCCAGACCGCAGTCAATTTCCGCGACCCGGTGAAGACGGTGGCGACGCTGCATGTCAATTATCACAGCGTCAAGACCTGCTTTACCACCGAAAATCACAAGGATGTGCCGCGTTCGATGCGGATATTCCTGGTCGACGGGCCTTTCCGGCGTCTCGAGGGATCGTGGCACTTCAGGGCGCTGGCGGAGACTGCCTGCAAGATCGAGTTCCAGTTGCATTATGACTTCTCCAGCAGGGTCTTCGAAAAGGCGATCGGTCCGGTGTTCAGCCACATCGCCAACACTTTCGTCGACGCATTCGTGCGCCGGGCCGGACAGGTCTATGGAGAAGCGAATGGCTGAAATGCTCAAGGTTGAAGTGTGCTATGCCTTGCCGGACAAGCAGGTTCTCGTTCCGCTGGTCCTGGCGGAAGGGGCCACGCTGCAACAGGCGCTCGAAGCATCGGGGCTGCTCGAGAAGCACCCCGAGATCGATCTGCGCAAGAACAAGTTCGGCATCTTTGCCAAACTGTCCAGGCTGGACACGGCGCTGCGTGACCGCGATCGCGTGGAAATCTACCGGCCGCTGATCGCCGACCCCAGGGAAGTTCGCAAGCAGCGCGCAGCAGAAGGCAAGGTCATGAAAAAGGGCGCCGGCGATGCCGACGCCCCCGATGCCTGAGCGACTGTCGCGGGTTCAGCGAGCGCAGCTACTTGCAGGACTCGGCAATCGTGTTGCGCGTGCGCTCGATTTCGTCACCGCGCTGGGCATCCTCCAGGAACATCTCGCCACCCTTGCCGTCGGGCAGGATCATGCGGCGGCCCGATTCGAGCGCCTGCAGGTGGGTGCGGGCGCGTTCGCAGTTTTCCCGATTCTGCGCGGCCTGGGCGGCCTCCTTCGATTCCTTGTCGGCCTTTTCCCTGGCTTCCTGCTGACGTTTGCGGAACTCCATGTCCTTCTCGGCCGTCGTCTTGGGGGCGCCCGCAGACGGCGGGTTGCCGGTTGCCTGCGCGGCATCGGTCGCCGGGGCGCCGATCGACGGCGGGGGAGAGGTGCCGACTGCCCGGGAACCGCGCACCGAAGCTGGCGGCGGCGTGTCGGAGATCACCGTGCGGCCGCTGCTGTCCTTCCATTGGTAGGTTTGCGCATTGGCGTCGATGACGGTTGCGGTCGACGCGACTGCCAGGGCAAGAATCAGGGCGGTTTTCATGGTGATCCGGAGTCATGGGCGATTCCGGTATAATACGTTTTTGTGACCCTGGATCAAAGGCCATGCGCATTCTGCAAAAAGCCCTGACATTCGACGATGTCCTGCTCGTCCCTGCACATTCCCGGATCCTGCCACGTGACGTCAGCCTGTCCACCCGGCTGACGCGCAGCATTTCTCTCAACCTGCCGCTGCTTTCGGCAGCCATGGACACCGTTACCGAAGGCCGCCTTGCGATTGCGCTTGCCCAGGAAGGCGGCATCGGCATCATTCACAAGAACCTGTCGCCGAAGGCCCAGGCGGCCGAGGTGGCCAAGGTCAAGCGCTTCGAATCCGGCATCCTCAAGGATCCGATCACCGTTTCACCGCTGATGACGGTTCGCGATGTTCTCGAGATCACCACCCAGTACCGCATTTCCGGTCTGCCCGTGATCGACAGGGCGGGGAAGGTGGTCGGCATCGTCACCAACCGCGATCTGCGCTTCGAAACCAACCTCGACCAGCCGGTGAGGGCGATCATGACCCCGCGCAAGCGCCTGGTCACGGTCAAGGAGGGCGCCAGTGTCGAGGATGCCAAGGAGTTGCTGCGGGTGCACCGACTCGAGCGGGTTCTGGTCATCGACGACGCGTTCCATCTGCGCGGCCTGATCACCGTCAAGGACATCCTCAAGTCTACGGAACATCCGCTCGCCAACAAGGATGCTTCCGGCAGCTTGCGCGCTGGCGCCGCGGTCGGTGTCGGCCCCGGCACCGAAGAGCGGGTCGAGCGACTCGCCGAGGCGGGGGTTGACGTCGTCATCGTCGATACTGCCCACGGGCACTCGCAGGGCGTGCTCGACCGGGTCAACTGGATCAAGAAACGCCATCCGCAGATCGAGGTCATCGGCGGCAACATCGCCACGGCGGATGCCGCGCTGGCCCTGGCCGACAGCGGCGCCGATGCGGTCAAGGTGGGGATCGGCCCCGGCTCGATCTGCACGACGCGGATCGTGGCTGGCGTCGGCGTGCCGCAGATCACGGCGATCCAGAACGTCTCGGAAGCCCTGAAAGGGACCGGTGTGCCGATGATTGCCGATGGCGGCATCCGCTATTCCGGCGATATCGCCAAGGCGATTGCCGCGGGCGCCGATACGGTGATGCTCGGCGGGCTGTTTGCCGGCACGGAAGAGGCGCCGGGGGATGTCGAACTGTTCCAGGGGCGTTCGTACAAGTCGTACCGCGGCATGGGCTCACTTGGCGCCATGCAGGCAGGCTCTTCCGACCGCTACTTCCAGGAAGCCACGGCCAACGTCGACAAGTTCGTGCCGGAAGGAATCGAGGGCCGCGTGCCGTACAAGGGCTCGGTCCTGGCCGTCATTCACCAGCTGACGGGCGGCCTGCGTTCGGCGATGGGCTACCTCGGGTGTTCGACCATCGCCCAGATGCACGAACAGGCCTGCTTCATGGAAATCACGTCGGCCGGCGTCCGCGAGTCGCACGTCCACGACGTGCAGATTACCAAGGAAGCCCCGAATTACCACATCGAGTAGTTCGTGTCCCGATGGCTTCCCTGGTTGAAGGCGCTCGTCGCAGTGGCCGGCGCTGGCGGCGTCATTGCCTTCTCACCACCCCTTCCTTGTGTCGACTCGACGGGCGCCAGCAAATCCGACTTCTGACAGGCGCCGGATTCTCCCGGCGCTTTCCACTCATGCCGCCCAACCGGTAGATTCCACCATGTCCCACCAGAAAATCCTGATCCTCGATTTCGGTTCCCAGGTCACCCAGTTGATCGCCCGCCGCGTGCGCGAACAACAGGTCTACTGCGAACTGCATCCGTTCGACGTCTCCGACGAGTTCATCCGTGGATTCAGGCCGAACGGGATCATCCTCTCGGGCGGCCCGAATTCGGTCTACGAGGCGCTGGAGTGGAACGCGCCGCAGGTGGTTTTCGAACTCGGCGTCCCGGTTCTCGGCATCTGCTACGGCATGCAGACCATGGCCCAGCAGCTCGGCGGCAAGGTCGAGAGTTCGGGCAAGCGGGAGTTCGGTTTTGCCGAAGTGCGGGCCCGCGGGCACTCCCGGCTGTTCAAGGGCATCCAGGACAGGACCAACCCCGAAGGGCACGGTCTGCTCGAAGTCTGGATGAGCCACGGCGACAAGGTCACCGAGCTGCCGGCCGGCTTCAAGGTCATCGGCAGCAGCGAATCGTGCCCGGTGGCCGCGATGGCGGACGAAGAGCGCGGTTTCTACGCCCTCCAGTTCCACCCGGAGGTCACGCACACCCTCAAGGGCAAGGAAATGATCGCCCGCTTCGTGCATGACATCTGCGGCTGCGGCCACGACTGGAACATGCCCGACTACGTCAATGAAGCCATCGCCCGGGTGCGCGCCCAGGTTGGCGGCGATGAGGTCATCCTCGGCCTGTCGGGCGGTGTCGACTCGTCGGTCGTGGCGGCCCTGCTGCACAAGGCGATCGGCGACCAACTGACTTGTGTGTTCGTCGACAACGGCCTGCTGCGCCTCAACGAGGGCGCGCAGGTGATGGAAACCTTCGCCCGCAATCTCGGTGTCAGGGTCATTCACGTCGACGCGACGGCTCAGTTCATGGGCCATCTGGCCGGTGTTTCCGACCCCGAGCAGAAGCGGAAGATCATCGGCCGCGAGTTCGTCGAGGTCTTCCAGGCCGAGGCGGCCAAACTGCCCAAGGCCAGATGGCTGGCCCAGGGAACGATCTATCCGGACGTGATCGAATCGGCCGGCGCCAAGACCGGCAAGGCGCATGCCATCAAGAGCCATCACAACGTCGGCGGCCTGCCGGAAACGCTCAATCTCAAACTGCTCGAACCGCTGCGCGAACTATTCAAGGACGAAGTTCGCGAATTCGGCGTGGCCCTCGGCTTGCCGCATGAAATGGTCTATCGTCACCCGTTTCCCGGCCCCGGCCTGGGAGTTCGCATTCTCGGCGAGGTGAACAGGGAATTTGCCGACCTGCTGCGCCGCGCCGATGCTATCTTCATCGACGAGTTGCGTGCCGCCGACTGGTACGACAAGACCAGCCAGGCTTTCGCCGTCTTCCTCCCGGTCAGGTCAGTCGGCGTCATGGGCGACGGGCGCACCTACGAATACGTGGTAGCCCTGCGGGCTGTCCAGACCCAGGACTTCATGACCGCCCACTGGGCCGAACTGCCGCACAGCCTGCTCGGCAAGGTGTCGAACCGCATCATCAACGAGGTACGCGGCATCAACCGGGTGGTCTACGACATCTCCGGCAAGCCGCCGGCGACGATCGAGTGGGAGTGAAATCAGGTCCTTCGAGGACTATCGCCAGCTATCGAAAAACCGACGTAACGTGTTGATATTGAAGGAGATACGTTACGAAAGCTATCGGTGGCTATCGCCGGCCAGCAGAAAAAGTTGACGGTAGGGCTGACGGTAAAAATCGAGGCCGGATTAAGACACTCTCGTTCACTATTCAGACTTTTACCGTCTTTGACGGTAAAAGCCTTCTCGGGAAAGCTTGTTTCATGGGGCTTTCCGGGCATCAGCAGGTCTCCAGGTCCCTGACGGTAAAACCTGACGGTAAATCCGTCACATGCCGGAGGAAACCTCGATGCTGACCGACGCTGCACTGCGCAATTTCAAACCTAAGTCCAAGATTTATAAGGCTTCTGACCGAGACGGGATGTACGTGACGGTATCGCCTGGCGGAACGATCACGTTCCGCTACGACTACCGGCTCCACGGCCGCCGCGAGACGCTGACCCTCGGACGCTATGGCCCTGGTGGCATCTCGCTGGCAATGGCGCGCGAACTGCTGCTGGACGCGCGCAAAGCCGTTCTCAAGGGTGTCTCGCCCGCGCTGGAAAAGCAGCGTGAGAAACGCCGGGTGGTCGCCATCGAGACCTTCGGCGCGGCGATGGAGACGTGGCTGGCCAATGCAAGGTTGGCCGATAGCACCCGGGCCATGCGCAAGCACATCATCGACCGGGACATCCTGCCGGTCTTCCAGAACCGCCTGCTGACCGAAATCCAGGCCGAAGACCTGCGGGCCTTGTGCAACAAGGTCAAGGAGCGCGGGGCACCGGCCACGGCGGTACAGATTCGGGACATCGTGAAGCAGGTCTACGTCTACGCCATCGCCCACGGTGAGAAGGTGGACAACCCCGCCGACAGCGTGGGCGCGGCTTCGATCGCCACCTTTGTGCCGAAAGATCGCGCCCTGTCGCCGCTGGAAATTCGGCTGTTCGTACAGCAGATGGAATCGGTGGCGACCTATCCGACCATCAAGCTGGCGCTGCGCCTGATCCTGTTGACGCTGGTACGCAAGAGCGAACTGATCCAGGCCACCTGGGATGAGGTCGATTTCGATAGCAAGACTTGGACGATTCCTAAGCAGCGGATGAAGGGGCGCAACCCGCACGTGGTCTATCTGTCGCGCCAGACGCTCGACATCTTCGTGACGTTGCACGCCTGCGCGGCAGGCTCAAAGTTCGTTTTTCCGTCTCGCTATGACGCAGAACGGTGCATGTCCAACGCCACTTTGAATCGCGTCACGGGGCTCGCGGTGGAGGCGGCAAAGACCAAGGGGCTACCGCTCCAGCCGTTCACCGTCCACGACCTGCGCCGCACCGGCTCGACGCTGTTGAACGAAATTGGCTTCAACCGCGACTGGATCGAGAAATGCCTGGCGCACGAGGACGGGCGTTCCTCGCGCTCGGTTTACAACAAGGCCGAGTACGCCGAGCAGCGGCGCCACATGCTGCAAGAGTGGGCCAACCTGGTCGATGCCTGGAGCGGCGGGCAGACCTACGTGCCGAAGCTGTTACCGGCGAACGTGGTGGTGCCGGCGTTGAGCGCGATAGCCTGAAACAGTGGCTGGGTTGTCACTTGACAACCCAGCCAATCATCCCCATACTGGAGATCATTGATGGCTCGTTCCCCGCATCCGAAGAAAGAGGTCGAGGAAGCTCTCAGGCACGCCGAAGGGCAGGGCTGGCGCGTCGAAGTCGGCGGCAGCCACGCCTGGGGGCGGATGTATTGTCCGTACAACGACGAGGAATGCCGCTGCGGCGAGTTCTGCATCGCCAGTGTGTGGAGCACGCCGAAGAACCCCGGCAACCACGCCCGCGCCTTACGGCGCGTCGTGGACAACTGCACCACGCACCGGCAGCAACGGGAAGCTGATGATGGTGCCAAGGAGTAGCGCGATGGAATACACCTTCACTCTGAAATACCAGCTCACGGATGCTGACCGCGACCCGGATGCATTGGTGGAGCGCCTGGGCGAAGCCGGCTGCGACGACGCCTTGGTCGGCATCGGGCAGCCGGGGCGCTTGGCGCTGGAGTTCACCCGCGAGGCAGCGGATGCGGACGAGGCTGTGCGCAGCGCGCTAACCGATGTGCGCCGCGCCGCGCCGACAGCGCGATTGATCGAAGTGGCACCGGATCTGGTGGGTCTGACTGACGTGGCCGACATGGTGGGCGTGTCGCGGCAGAACATGCGTAAGCTGATGCTGGCGCATCCAAGTAGTTTTCCCGCACCGGTGCATGAGGGTAGTGCGTCGATCTGGCATCTGGCGGACGTGCTGATCTGGTTGCAGGCCAAGGGCAGCTATGCGCTGGCCAAGGACGTGCTGGAGGTGGCGCGGGTGGCCTTGCAGGTCAATGTGGCGAAGGAAGGGCGGCGATTGCCGCACTCGGCATCCAAGGCACTGGAAGCTTTGGTTGGATGAGCGCCGCTGCTTGGCCTTATACCTCGCTCGAACCCGCCCGGACAGGGCGGGTTTTTCGTAGGTGGACATCCGGCTTCGACACGCCGGTGCGCGGAGCCTGCTTTCGTTCTTCGACCCACGCCTGCACTTCGGCCAAGTCCCACACGACGCAACGTGGTGTCAGATTGAAGCGGCGCGGGAACTCGCCGCGACGCTCCATTTCGTAGATCGTCGTTTCGGCCAGAGGGACGATCTGCCGCAGTTCATGGCGGCGGATGGTGCGCCGGAAGGGAAGGGGGCTGAGCTTCGGGAACTGGGGCAGCGCTTCGTAGGCTTCCGTGCCTGGTAGGGGAAGCGATTGGCCGGCGTTAGTGCCGGCCGTATTGGATGCTTGGGGTAGCTGTTCCACCTTGACCTCCATGATCTTGCTGCATGGAGATATGGTGAAGTTCAGTGGCTATCGGGACAACATGCTGCGGCGTAGAGGAGCAAGTTCCATGTGGATAAAGCTTATTTCTCAGCGACGTCGACTTCTTCCCGGCCATGGCAACTCTCCCGTTAGTTCAGCGAGGCAGCCATCGTCCTCGACAGGGACACCGAAGCGATTCACTTCGATCTCAGGCAAATCGTCACCATCGAACCATAACAGGGAGGTCGTGGTGTCGGTGCGCGCGTAGTGCTTGGAAAGCTCCCAGAGGTCGAGCCCCTTTTCCCAGTTGTCGAACCAAATGTCTTGCGAAACTTCATCCGTTTCGGCAGCACTGGTGCCTGAAGAACGCAGGCGGTGAGCCACGGAACCGATCGGGATGACAGATTTGGGAGATATCCAAGCTCCGGCCTGTCGCAAGCTGGTCGAGCGTGCTGCATAGCGTACTGCCCCGCGTTCCATGGTGACAAAGGCACACGGCATGTCGCTCAGGCAGGCGAACCGCGACGCTGCGGCTGGAAATGATGTAGCGAACAAGTCAGCCATACGCTGGATAAGTTCCAGCGACGGCTCTTCCTTTGGCATAAGCGACAGCCATTGCTGATACGGCATCAGTAATTCGGCGGCGAACGCGTCGCAGGCTATTTCGTTCGGGTGCCGCTTGGCATAGGACCAGGACGGCACTTCTTCATGACTCGACTTCAGGTCGAGCACGATATGCGCTATCTCATGGCATACGGTGAATCGCTGGCGTTCTTCCGCTTCCAGGGAATTCACCGTGATGACGTGCTTCCCGTTCGGCTTGGTGATTGTGTAGCCGGACTCCCCCTCGCCAAGCTCATCCTTCTTGACCTTGGCGTTCGCTGCGACCACATAGGGCGTCAGGTCTGTTCGGATGTCCGACACATCGACCTTCGCAACGAAGGCGCGCGCTTTCTGCCTGACATCCGCTTCATCCATGTTCAGTCGTCCTCGTCCTCGAATGCCCTCTGAATCCGGGCGATCAACGTCGCGGGATCGGGCCTGACATTTCCGCGATGCCTCACTCCCGCCGCAGCCGAAAAGATGTCGATGCTGATGGAGGGGTCTTGTAGCACGAACTCGACAAGACCGGGGTCGGTATCCGCATGGTCAGCAAGCCACATCACCAAAGCGGCATCTCTCTCCCCTGGTTTGAGAACCCGCAACAGCTTCTCGACCATATCCGGCGATGGATTCGCTTTCTCACCTGACTCCAAGCGGTGGACATAAGCATGGTCCACCGAAGAGAGCTGACCGATTTCGCGCAGCGAAAGGGTTCTGCGTTCGCGTAGCGTCTTGAGGGCGACGCCCAGGCCTGTTTGTGACATCCGTTCTGTTCCTGCGGTTGGGGAGGACTGCTACGCGGCTGCGTCCCCGCACCAGTTGCGTTCAATGGCGCCCCGCCGGGTATTTGCAGCCAGGCACCAACTCTGATACATTGTTGTCCATACAGACAACAGGCGTAGTTTTCATGCTTGCTGCAGGTTGATCTGGCTTGATTCGCCCGTTGCCTGCAGGAGCAACATATTCTGCTACAACGGGCAGTCATTGACAACCCGGCCGGGTGGCCCGGGTTCCGATAGTTCAACTCTAGGAGATCGACCATGACAGGTAAGAATCAGCATGTTGTTCCTCACCAGGACGGTTGGGCCGTCAAGGGGGCCGGCAATGAGCGAGCAACCTCCGTGCACGACACGCAGCAACAGGCAATCGACGCAGCGCGGGACATCGCACGCAACCAGCAATCCGAACTCGTCATCCACCGTCCGGATGGCCGTATCCGTGACAAGGACAGCCACGGCAACGACTCCTTCCCGCCGAAGGGCTGAAGTGCCATGACGGGCGTGCCTACCTACCATGTGCTCGCCCTGTCAGGGGGCGGCTATCGCGGCCTGTACACGGCGACGGTTCTCGCCGAACTCGAAATCGTGTTGGGCCGCCCCATCGCCTCGCACTTCGACTTGATCTGCGGCACATCCGCAGGCGGAATGCTGGCTTTGGGGCTGGCTGCGGAAATTCCGGCCAACGAACTCAAAGCACTGTTTGAAGACGAAGGCAGCCGCATCTTTGGTTGCCGCAGCCTTGCGAGACGGTTTCTGGGATTCTGGCTGACCGCAAAGCATGACTCAGCAGGATTGCGAGGAGTGCTTGCCGAGCGCTTTCAAGGGACCACGATAGGCGACCTGAAGCATCGTGTTCTCGTTCCGGCAGTCAACTACTCGACAGGTCGTGGGCAGTTCTTCAAGACGCCTCACCATCCTTCCTTTGAGTTCGATCACCGCATGAAGATCGTCGATGTTGCGGTGGCGACCGCCGCCGCCCCCGTCTATTTTCCGCTGGCGCGCAACGACCGCGGTGTCTTCGCTGACGGGGGGCTGGTGGGCAACGCCCCCGGCCTGTTCGGGTTGCACGAAGTCAATACGTTTCTGGCGCCGAAACAGAATGCCCTAGTTCGGGTTCTCTCCATCGGCACGATGACGATCGGTGCAACCGTCCGCGGTGGCGCCAGCCTTGACCGCGGATTCGGCAAGTGGCGCGGAGGACTCTTCGACCTGGTGATCTCCGCCCAGGAATCGTCGGTGGACTACATGTTGCGGCAGGCGCTGGGGAGCAACTACTTCCAGATCGACGACAAGGCGACGCCCGATCAGAGCAAGGACGTGAAGGCGCTGGATCGGGTTTCCATTGGTGCCACGAATACGCTCAAGGACCGCGGCAATCACGCGGCGCAGCGAGCACTCGGTGATCCTCTTTTCCAACCGTTTCGAGCGCACCAGGCCGGCGCACCCATCTTCTATCACGGCCCCAACAAGAATGTCCCGGAGGCCGCATGCTGAACCTGAGCCCGCTTTTTTTTACGACTGCTGATGACGAATCGTGTATGCATGACGAGTTGGATCTGGCGCCTGAGCAACGCGCCTGGATCGCCAGCGCACGCACCGATGTCAGGAACTGCCTGCGCACAGGCATCCCCCGCGTACTGAGGGCGAGCGGCTACACGGAGGACGTGCCGCAACCGCGCTTTTTCACGCAAGGTTCGTGGGCATACAAGACGCTGAACTCCCCGGCGCAACGTCCGCAGCAGGCGGATGTGGATGATGGCTGCTATCTGCCATTGAGTTTCGTCTCGCAGACGAAGCGCCCCAGCACTGCGACAACTGTGTTCTTTGCTGCTGCGGAAGAAGCCTTGAAGCCGCTGGTCGAGGAAAAGAGATGGAAGGTTGTCACCGACAAGCCGACGTGCATCCGCATCGTCATTGCCGCGTATGCTCACATTGATATTCCTCTGTACGCCATTCCCGACGAAGAATTTGTCATGCTCGCAAAGGCTTCGATGGAGCGATATGGCTACGACTCGCTGACGGAAGCGGTGAACATGGCGGAGCGAGATGCTTGGACAGCGCTGCCCGCTGATGAGGTGCTCCTGGCCCATCGTGAATGCAACTGGATGCCCTCCGATCCCAGACCCGTGAAAGAGTGGTTCTTGGGTGAGGTGGAGGGCAAGGGAGAGCAGTTCCGCCGCGTGGTTCGTTACTTGAAGGCATTCCGCGATTGGAGGTGGCCCAGCGGCGGACCTGCTTCGATCTTGTTGATGGCCGCTGCTGCCCCGCTCTTCGAAAAACGCGATCGGCGCGACGACCTCGCCTTGCTGGATGTCGTCGCTTCGCTGTCGGCCCGGTTGCGAGCGGGTGTGAACAATCCCGTGGATGAGTCCGAGTCGCTTACTGATCGGCTTGGCAAAGTGGGTGTCGAAGAAGCGGCGAAGGCGTTCGAAGAATTTGAAAAGGTGCTTCGCGGAGCAACCGACGCGGGCAGCCCTTCACAGGCTTGCATCTGGATGCGAGGCGAGTTCGGCCCACGCTTTCCAAACGACCCGGATCGGGTCAAGGTGGTATCCGTCGCCGCCACAATTGCCGCAGCCCCCGCCATGGCCGGTCCGAGCGAACTTATTGGGCGAACGAAGGCTGGATGAGCAACGCCGCAGCAGTCGCGGACGTTATCGACGCCTTCAAGCAGCGAGGCTTCGAGTTTGTTGGCAAAACGGATGATGGCTGGTTCAAGCTTTACGGGCGTTTGACCCCACCCGGTACGGACAAGGGATGTCCGTGCGAGGTTCATCTCGAACCCACGTTTTTCGACTTGCCTCGCATCCGGTTGCTGGAAGTCCCTCCTGAGCTGCCCGCAGCGGTTCCTCATCTTGGCGCGGATGGCGGGCTTTGCTATCTCGCCAAGGGCACGGTCGTTCTGGACATCTACGATCCTGTCGGACAGTCGCTGGCATGTCTGCAACGCGCGGCGGTCGTGTTCGGGCAGCTCCTGAAGACGGAGATGATCGAAGATCTCGCGGAAGAGTTCTTCGCCTACTGGAACGGCGGGCTTTGTTTCGTGGACATGCAAGGCGAGGATTTGGGGCAACAGAACTGCATAGTCGCGCAGGCCAATGGGAATCCATTGTGGTTCATCACCGACAACGAAGATCGAACAACAGAAAAACTGAAGTCGCTCGGCTACCAAGTCACCGATAGAACGGTGCTGACTTATCGGGTAAAGACTGGTGCTCAACCCCGCCCTCTGGCCAGCCATTGGCCTCCTGAAACAGTGAGGGATATTTTGGCGTGGCAAAGCACCCTTGACCCTCGGTGCCGGCGCAAGATTCACGAGCGTGTTAAGGAAGGGGAAAGGAAAAGAGCCAACGGCGTTCTGATCGTCATCGAATCTCCGTTGATGACGTATGGCTTTGTAGTTCTCTATGACCGCCAGCGGCCGGTCAAAAAGGGCAAGCTCGCAGATCGCAGGGATTCGACTTATGGGTTGAAGGTAATGCCCATTTCAGTGGTCAGAATCGACGATCGCTACCTTGCCCAGCGGAACATGCCCAAGTCAAAGACGCTTGCAGGAAAGAACTTGGCCGTCGTGGGATGCGGCACGATCGGCGGATATCTGTCGGACATGCTGGTCAAGGCCGGGGCGGGAACATGCGGCGGAAAACTCACGTTGGTGGATTTTGACGCCCTTTTTCCGCAAAACATCGGGCGTCATCGCTTGGGATTCCCGGACCTGCTGTCCAACAAAGCCGAGGCCATGGCGAAGGAACTCAAGCGCTTGGCGCCAGGCGCCGAGATTCGCGCACTCCCCGTGGATGTCAGGCAGGCCCAATTGGGAGCACTGGACCTGCTCATCGATGCCACCGGCGAAGAATCCCTCGGGCATTGGCTGTGCGGTCACTATCCGCCTCCGACGCCCATGCTTTCGGTCTGGATCGAGGGACCGGGAACGGCTGTCCGTGCGCTCCTGAGGACGAATGCATCTGGCGCGTGCTATCGATGCCTTTGGCATAGCAACAAAAGAGGCGAACTCCGTTCTACCCGTGATCCTCTTCCTGCCATCTTGGCAGGGCATGGATGCGAGGGCTTGTATGTGCCATTCCCCGCTTCGGTGTCGGTGCACGCCGCCAGCCTGGGCGCGGAGACGGCACTTGACTGGGTCAATGGCGTCTATTCCCCTGCGTTGCGCACCAGACTGATCGACCATGCCCATCAGCTTGCCACGCCCGATTGTGATCCGCTCCCGGATCGGGAGTGTCCTCTATGCAATTCCTGAGTTCCTGGGCGACCAACGACAGAAGAACGCTGCTGCATTTCTCGAAGCCCACACTGGAGACTTTCTGTCAGCATGTTCAGGCCAGCGATACCGACTGTGAAGCTGGCGGGCTTCTGCTCGGTTCGGTTCATGGAGCCCATATGCTCATTGAGCAAGCGACTGTTCCCACCGCATGGGACAAACGCTTTCGCTACTTGTTTGAGCGGATGCCGTTTGGCCACGAAGCCATCGCACTGTCTCGATGGACTACGAGCCAGGGAACCATCCGCTATCTGGGCGAATGGCACACCCATCCGGAAGACCATCCTCATTCTTCTGGTCTCGATAGATCGGAGTGGAACTCCTTGTCGGCGAAGCGTCGGGATAAGCGACCAACGCTTGCTGTCATCGTCGGGCGAAAATCTCTGTATGTCGAGTTGGTTCCGAGTTCAGGCTGCGGTTCGGTGCTTACCCCGGTGGAATAGCGGCCAATCAAACCAATGCCGTCCCGGCGTCCCGCCGTCGGGCTCGCGGGCTGCGCCCCGCGCTTCGTGCCGAATCGCGGCCATCCGGCTTTGATCCCTGGCGCCTCCGGCCCGGCTAATTGATCCGGGCCTGCGCGCTCCGCTTGCCTCAAAAGCCGAGTATGTATGCGCAGTGGGCGGGTGTGGGCGGTCTTGCTGTTCCCTTCACCGTATCACGGCGTTCTCGCCGTCAAGGGCGGCGCGTGCTGGCACGCTTGCGGCCTGCGGCCGTCGTTGCCCCCTGACTGCTTGCGCTGCGCCGTGCCCGGAAGGGTTGGGCAATTCCGCCCGGCAACCTTTCAGGAGCTTCACCATGAACAACGTACTCATCACTGCCGAGCAGCGCATCGTGCTGCTGGCGAATGGCCGCGAATCGCTGGAGAACCCGGACTTCGATCCGGCACCCGTGGTCACGCTGTTCACGCCGGATGCCGGCGCGACCTGGCTGCTGACCGAGATTGATCCCGATGACCACGACCACGCCTTTGGTCTTTGCGACCTGGGCCTGGGGGAGCCGGAAATCGGCTGGGTCAGCCTGGGCGAGCTGGCGACGGTGCGCGGCGGGCTGGGCCTGCCGATCGAGCGCGACCTGTCTTTCCGCGCCGAGAAGCGGTTGAGCGCCTACGCACGTGATGCGCGGCTGGCCGGGCGTGTCGTTGTCTGACTTCGCTCATGGAGCGCCGCAAGGCGCTCCTTGCGCTTCTCAATCATCGAAGGAGATCAATGCCATGAGCAGCCATCACGACTACATCCTCGAAATCACGGCGCAGCATGACGCAATCAAGCCGTTCGCGCCGGAGAACGGCCAGCCCTTGCGCTTCGAGATCGGCGATGCGGTGATCTACACCAACGAGTACGGCGCGCAGTTCCGGTGCAACGTCACCGGCTTCTACCAACCGACTGGGCTTTCGGGCCTGTACGCGCGCGGTTCGCGCTATCTGATGGACTCGTCATCGCCATGGATGCCAGTTTCGGAATCCAGCCTGCGCCCTGACGACTCGGCGTGATGCCTACGCGCCCCTGATGGGGCGCTGCGCGCTTCGCTTGCCTCCAGGGGAAAGCCCTGCGGGCTATCCCCGCCGCGCGAGCTTGGCGCCCCCTGAACACCGCCGACCCGGCTGCGCCGGATCGGCCAGACCGCATTCGCAGCAGATCCACGATGCCTTGCCTTTGCTCGTCCTGATCTTGTTGCTTCTTCGCCTTTGAAGATCGGGCGTCCCCGGCCACCTGGGAGATGGCCGGTCGCGCTGTCGTGCTGCGCATCGAGCCGCCTGCGGCGTCTC
>ERZ761602.2288-NODE-2288-length-30578-cov-4.475281_pt1 | contig 30578 bp, 25 predicted proteins | sample MGYA00512165_ERZ761602 | MGnify/ENA primary metagenome ERZ761602 (study PRJEB28899, sample SAMN02445085) | bioreactor sludge metagenome | biome: EBPR sludge; isolation source: Thorneside wastewater treatment plant | place: Australia: Brisbane, Thorneside...
GAACTGGAAGCGCTCGCCGGAAAGGTGCGGCCGCTCGCGGGCTGTGAGAAGGTGGAGATGTTCGCCGACGCGGGCGACGCCGACGCCTTCATCTTCATCGAATACTGGTCGTCGGTCGATGCGCACAAGGCGGCAGGCGCGGCGCTCGGCAAGGACGCTTTCGCGGGCGTGATGGCGCTGCTGGCGGGACCGCCGGAGGGGCGCTACCTCAATCCCGTAACACTGCCCTAGCCGCGAAGCGCGCGTTTCAGCACGGCATAAACCTCCTGCCGCTCGCGTGGGGTGAGGAAGCGGCCGACCAGCAATCGCCTGCCGCGCTCGCCGAGCCAGAGCCGGTTTTCGGGCGGGCTCAGCGCTTCCAGTTCGACACGCGTGAACAGCGGCTCCAGCCGGAACTCGCGCGCGCTGCCGTCTGCCGCGACGCGGCTGTAGAGAAGCCCGGAGGCGTCGAGCCGCAGCCGTTCGTAGGCGCGGGAGGCGCGCGCCGCCGCGCGGAACGCCCAGACGAGGAGCGCGAGATCGGCGACCACGAACGGCAGGATCGGCCATGCGCCGAGCATGATGAACCGCGCCGAGGCGAGCAGCATGACGAGCGCGGTGCCGCCGACGATCCAGAGTGCCGGGCGGGCGCCGAGCGGGGGCGGAGGCATCAGCTTCAGGTCGAGCGTCGTCATGGGCCTGCACTCTACCAATGAGGAAGCGGGTGCGGTAGGCGGAGAGACATGAAGCCGCAGATCATCGCTCGATTTTTCGACCATCTCGCCGAAGCCGATCCCACCCCGGAAACCGAACTCGATTACGTGAACGACTACACGCTGCTCGTCGCCGTCGTGCTCTCCGCGCAGGCGACCGACGCGGGGGTCAACAAGGCGACGAAGGCGCTGTTCGCAAAGGTGCAGGATCCGGCCGCGATGCTGGCGCTGGGCGAGGAGGGGCTGAAGGAGCACATCAAGACGATCGGCCTCTACAACGCCAAGGCCGCGAACGTGATCGCACTGTCGCAGATCCTGCTCGAAAAGCACGGCGGCGAGGTCCCCCGCGACCGCGCGAGCCTTGAAGCGCTGCCCGGCGTCGGCCGCAAGACCGCGAACGTCGTGCTCAACGTCGCCTTCGGGGAAGAGACCTTCGCGGTCGACACGCACGTGTTCCGCGTTTCCAACCGAACGGGCCTCGCGCCCGGCAAGACGCCGCTCGCGGTCGAACTGAAGCTGGAGAAGGCGATTCCGAAGCCCTATCGCCGCCACGCGCACCACTGGCTGATTCTGCTCGGCCGCCACACGTGCAAGGCGCGGAAACCAGAATGCTGGCATTGCGTCGTGGTCGGCGAATGCGAATATGACGCCAAGACGATGGCATGAGCATGATGGGGCATGAGCGATTCACTTCGCGTTCAGATGGAGACGTTATGAACGGTACGCATAGTGACATTGTAGCGTTTGCGTACCGCCGGACCGCGAACCCGCCTGATGGGGGGCGGTCCGGCAAGTCGCCCTGCGCGGAGCAACGCCCCATGGCACGGCACATCCCCTTCATCACGGCTGGATTCGCGGCGCTGGCGCTGGCCGCCTGTTCCACGCCCGAAGCACCAGTCGAACCTGCGCCTGCGCCGCAGGCGGAAAGCGGCGAGCGCTGCATCGGCCTTGCCGCGATCCGGAACACCAAGGTCGTCGACGATTCGACGATCGACTTCACCATGCGCGACGGCCGCATCCTCAGAAACACGCTGCCGCACGCCTGCCCCTCGCTCGGCTTCGAGGAGGCCTTCACCTACTCGACCTCGCTGTCGCAGCTCTGCTCCACCGATATCATCACCGTAGTGCTGCAGGGCGGCGGCCCCCGGCTCGGCGCGAGCTGCGGGCTCGGCACCTTCGTGCCCCACACGCCGATCAAGGGCGAATAACGCCCGCGCGCTTTTCCCGCTGGCCTGCACGCCCGCGCTTTGTTAAGCGTGCCCGCCGAAACGGCGACCGGCACCCGTAGCTCAGCTGGATAGAGCGCTGCCCTCCGAAGGCAGAGGTCACAGGTTCGAATCCTGTCGGGTGCGCCATTTTCTTGCTGTCCCTCAGACGCCAGGCAGACGCATCCGCGGCCTTGGCTCTCCTCGCACAGGCTCGGGCGGCCGGTCGGCCTTGCGAACCCTTCGGGTTCGGAATTGCGCAGGGCCTTTCAATCCGGGCGGCGGAGGAAGGCGACGTTCATGGGGCGGCGCAGGGTGAAGCCGATCGATGCGTAGAGCGTGATCGCGGGCGTGTTCGATGCGAAAGCGTGGAGGAAGGGCTGCGCGCCGCTTTCGAAGATCGCCTGCATGGCATGGAGCGAGAGCCGCTTGCCAAGACCCTTGCCGCGGTGATCGGGGTGCGTGCAGACGCCGCTGAGCTCCGTATAGCCGGGCTGGCGCATTCGCTCGCCCGCCATGGCGATGAGCGCGCCCTTGTAGCGCACGCCCCAGAATCGGCCGAGCGCCAGGGCTTCGAGCGAGAAGGGGCCGGGTTTCGTCAGTTCCGCAAGGACAAGCATCGCCTCTGCATCGGCCCGGCCAAGCGGTACGATCTCCGCATCGGGGAACGGGCGCGGCGGCTGCACAGCAAGCATCTGCACGGCATCTGCGGCTGATACGGTTTCGAAGCCCTGCGGCGGCACGACCGGATCGGCCATCAGGAGGACCAGGCTTTCCCCCGGAGCGGCAAGCGCACCAAGCGCGGCGAGCGCCGCCGGACTGTTATCGATGGTTGCGGCCATCGGGCCGATCGACGTGCGGTAGCGGCGCGCGAGGGCGCCACCCTCCGCAACATCGGCGTGCAGCGTACCGAGCGCCTGCCAGATCGGCCGATCGAGAACGTGCATCATCACAGGGGCGATTCCTCCCGCAGCGCCGCGACGCGTTCGGGCAGGGGAATGTCGCGAAGTGCCCCTTCCAGCGCATCGAGCTGATCGAGCAGCGGTCCCGCGAGGGGCCTGCACAGTTCGGCGACCGCGCGATCGATCCGTGGCCAGAGTTCGGCCCGCAGGCGCGCCACGAGCGCCTTTCCGGCCGGGGCAAGCGCGACAAGGCGGACGCGCGCGTCGCCTTCGGATTTCAGGACTTCGAGAGAGCCCGCCTCTACAAGAAGGCCCACCGCGCGCGTGGCCCCTGGCTGTGTAATGCCGAGCGCAAGCGCGAGATCGCCGATGGTAACCGGGCCGAGCCGCTCGACGGCCACAAGCACGGGGCACTGGCTCGCCTGAACAGAAAGGCCGCCATCATCGAGAATGCGCTGCGTTTCCGATTGCAGCTGTTCCCCGATCCGCCGCAGCCTGGTGCCGAGGGACAGGTGACCGAGCGCGCGCACGACATCATCGACCATGATTCATTCAATCCATAAGTAGATATATAACCGCTTATATAAATACCAACAGCACCATGCAAGGAAGGAAGCGCAAAGGCGCAGCCATGCCGTGCGAGCAGGTCTGGCCTGCAATTGCAAAGACCTGTCGCGCGCGGGCGATAACCGTATAGAGACGCGAATGGCCGAATCGTCCTCTCCCCCGGCGCAGGCCGGCTTGCCGCCGCTGCACCTGCTGCTGGCGCTGGCGGTCGTTGCCGTGTGGGGCACCAACTTCGTGGTGATCCGCGTTGCGCTCGACGATCTGCCGCCGCTGCTGTTCGCGGCGCTGCGCTTTACCTTCGCCTTTCTGCCGGCTGCGTTCTTCATTCGGAGGCCCGCGGTGCGCTGGCAGGCGCTCGCGGCCTATGGCGTGCTGATCGGGTTCGGACAGTTCGGGCTGCTTTACATCGCGATGCGGAGCGACATCTCTCCGGGGCTCGCCTCGCTCGTCGTGCAGTCGCAGGTGTTCTTCACGATCGGGCTTGCGATGTATTTCGGGCGGGAACGACTGCAGCCCTTCCAGATCGCCGCGCTGCTGCTCGCGACCGCCGGGATCGTCGTGATCCTCGCCCATACGGACGGCAGCACGACGCCGCTCGGCCTCGGCCTCGTGCTGATCGCCGCGATGAGCTGGGGGATCGGCAACCACGTCGCGCGGACGAGCGGGACGAGCGACATGCTGAGCTTCGTCGTCTGGTCGAGCCTGTTTTCGGTGCCGCCGCTCATCATCGGCTCGCTGCTGTTCGAAGGCCCGGCATCGATCGGCGCGGCGCTGGCGCGGGCAGACACCGCCACGTGGGCGGCGGTGCTGTGGCAATCGGTGGGCAACACGCTGTTCGGGTATGCCGCGTGGGGCTGGCTGCTGGCGCGGCACCCGGCGGCGACGATCACGCCGAGCGCGCTGCTCGTTCCCGTTTTCGGCATGGCGTCGTCCGCGATTCTGCTGGGCGAAGGCCTGCCGGACTGGAAGCTGCTGGCCGCGGCGCTGGTGATGGGGGGCCTCGCGGTCAACATTCTCTGGCCACTTGCAGCACCGCGTTTTCAGCGCCGACGTTAGCCGACACGATCAGGCATTTCATCGCGCGCCGCATTCGCTTAGCAGGCTAACCAGCCAAGCAACGAGAATGGGGATTTGCCGATGTCCGAAACCGCCGCCGCCATTGCCGCACGGGTCGAAGCGTTCGTTCGCGAAGTGATCGTGCCGTATGAGCATGACCCACGCCTCGGCGCGCACGGCCCTTCGGAGGATCTGGTGCGCGAGCTTCGGGAGAAGGCGCGCGCAGCGGGCGTGATGACGCCGCACATCTTCGCGGACGGATCGCACCTCAATCAGCGCGATACGGCGACGGTTCTGAAAAAATCTGGCCTGTCGCCGCTGGGACCGGTGGCCGTGAACACGATGGCGCCCGACGAGGGCAACATGTACCTGCTCGGCAAGGTCGGCAGCCCCGATCAGAAGGCGCGCTTCCTCAGCCCGCTCGTTTCGGGCGAGGCGCGCTCGGCGTTCTTCATGACCGAACCGGCCGACGAAGGCGGCGCGGGCTCCGACCCTTCGATGATGCAGACGACGTGCCGGCAGGATGGCAACCACTGGGTGATCAATGGCCGAAAGGCATTCATCACCGGCGCGGACGGCGCGAAGGTCGGCATCGTGATGGCGAAGTCGGAGGCCACTGATGGAACCGGGGGGGCCTGCATGTTCCTCGTCGACCTGCCCGACCCTGCCATTCGCATCGAGCGCGTGCTCGACACGATCGATTCCTCGATGCCCGGTGGCCATGCGATCATCACCATCGAGAACCTGCGCGTGCCCGCCGACCAGATGCTCGGCGCGAGCGGCGAGGGCTTCAAGTACGCGCAGGTGCGGCTCTCCCCCGCACGGCTTTCGCACTGTATGCGCTGGTGGGGCGCGGCGGCGCGCGCGCACGAGATCGCCAGCGCCTATGCGTGCAAACGGCAGGCGTTCGGCAAGCTGCTCGTCGACCACGAGGGCGTCGGCTTCATGCTCGCCGAGAACCTCATCGACCTGAAACAGGCCGAGCTGATGATCGACTGGTGCGCGGACGTGCTCGACACCGGCGCGCTCGGCACAGTGGAAAGCTCGATGGCGAAGGTCGCGGTTTCCGAGGCGCTGATGCGCGTCGCCGACCGCTGCGTGCAGGTGATGGGCGGCAAGGGCGTTTCGGGGGACACGATCGTGGAGCAGGTGTTCCGCGAAATCCGCGCCTTCCGCATCTACGACGGACCCACCGAGGTCCACAAATGGTCGCTCGCCAAGAAGATCAAACGCGACACGCTTGCCGCTGGGTGAAAGTGCGGCCCTCGCCAGCGGTGGCGGAGGCAAGCCTTTGCGCCTAAAAGAGCCCCAAGGTTGAATGAGGGACTGACAGGCGCATGACACTGGAACAAGCCGTCGCGAGCACGGCGACGATGAGCGCCGCGCGGAGGGCGATGGCCGAGCGGCCGATCAGCGTGACCGAGGTGTTCACGATCGGCATCGGGCCTTCAAGCTCGCACACGGTGGGGCCGATGCGCGCCGCGCTCGCCTTCGCCGAGGCCGCGGTGAAGCGCGGCAAGGTGCGTGCGGTCGCGTGCGACGTCTACGGTTCGCTCGCGCTTACCGGGCGCGGGCACGCCACCGACACGGCGATCATCCTTGGCCTGGCCGGGAACACGCCGGAGAGCCTCGACCCCGACGCCGCCCCGGCGATGCTCGCGCAGATCCGCGGCGAGGACAAATTGCCGCTCGCGGGCGGGCGCAAGGTGACATTCCGCGAGACCGAGCATCTGCGCTTCCGCATGGGCGAGTTCCTGCCCGGCCACCCCAACGCCGTGCGCTTCGAAGCGCATTACGAGGGCGGCGAGATCTGGATGGCGACCTATTTCTCGATCGGCGGCGGTGCGATCCTGCGCGAGGGCGAAAGCGCACCGCGCGTCAATATCCGGCTGCCGCATCCGTTCGAATCCGCCGCCGACCTGCTGCGGCTCGGCGAGGCGACAGGCCTTTCGATCGGCGACATGCTGCTGGAAAATGAACTCGCGTGGCGCAGCCGCGAGGAGACGGAGAGCTTCCTCGACAGCGTGCGCGCGGCGATGCTCGGCTGCATCGAGCGCGGCTGCCAGTCCGTGGGCGAACTGCCCGGCGGGCTCAAGGTGAAGCGGCGCGCGAACGACATCCAGCGCGCGCTGACGGCGCGGGGCCCGCGCATCGACCCCTCGGCCGTGTTCGAATGGGTGAGCCTGTGGGCGCTCGCGGTGAACGAGGAGAATGCCGCGGGAAGCCGCGTCGTCACCGCGCCGACGAACGGCGCGGCGGGCGTGCTCCCCGCCGTGCTCAAATACTATGAAGTATTCACGAGCGCGCCGACGCCCGCCGGAAGCCGGCTGCTGCTCGCGACCGCATCGGCGATCGGCATCCTCTACAAGAAGCGCGCCTCGATCTCTGCCGCCGAGATGGGCTGCCAGGGCGAAGTGGGCGTTGCCTGCTCGATGGCGGCGGGCGGCCTCGTCGCGGCGCTCGGCGGCAGCAACCGCCAGATCGAGAACGCCGCCGAGATCGGCATGGAGCACAACCTCGGCCTCACCTGCGACCCCATCGGCGGGCTGGTGCAGATTCCCTGTATCGAGCGCAACACAATGGGCGCGATCAAGGCGATCAACGCCGCGTATCTCGCGCTCCACGGCGACGGGCAGCATGTGGTGAGCCTCGACGCGGTGATCGAGACGATGCGGCAGACGGGCGAGGACATGCGATCGCAATACAAGGAAACCAGCCTTGGCGGGCTCGCCGTCAACGTCGTCGAGTGCTGAGGCGCGGATGACGCGCATCCTCGTGATCGACGCGCACCCGGACCCCGATCCGGCGCGCTTCTGTCATGCGCTTGCGGATGCCTATGCGGAAAGCGCTGCCGGCGCGGGCCATGCTGTCGAGCGGCTGGCGCTCTCTGCGATCGACGTTCCCGTACTCAGCAGCCGCGCGGACTGGGAGGAGGGCGAAGCCTCTGCCGCCATCCGGGACGCGCAGGCGATGATCGTGCGCGCCGAGCATCTGGTGATCCTTTTCCCGCTGTGGCTCGGCGACGTGCCCGCGCTGCTGAAGGCATTCCTCGAACAGGTGTTCCGGCCCGGCTTCGCGTTCCCGACCGGGCCGCGCAGGCCCAATGCGGGTCTGCTGAAGGGCAAGTCCGCGCGCATCGTCGTCACCATGGGGATGCCCGCGCTGTTCTACCGTTGGGTGTACCGCGCGCACAGCCTGAAGAGCCTGCGCAGCAACATCCTGCGCTTCGTCGGCATCGGGCCGATCCGCGAGACGCTGATCGGCAACGTAGAAGCGAGCGCCGGGAACCGCACGGAGGCGCTGGCATCGATGCGGCGGCTCGGAGCCGACGCCGCCTGACGCGATGAGCGTGCCCTCCCCGATCGACTGGCGCGAGGCCGGGCTCGGCATCGGCGAGACCGTGCCCGAGGACCGGCGCGTGACGGGCGCGAACTGGCGAACGTGGCCGTTCAATCGCTGGGCGTTCCAGCACACGCGGATGCTGGTGCCCTCCGTGCCGCTCGGGGGCGCGGATATGCCAGCGCCGCTTGCCGCGCGCCCTGCCGATCTTTCGGGGCTGCGCTTCGCAGGCGAGGACGGCGAGACGGTCGACTGGGAAACCTATGTCGCCTCCACCTACACGGATGCGATGATCGTGCTGCACCGAGGCGCGGTGGTCTATGAGACCTATCGCAACGGCATGACGGCGGCGACGCCGCATCACCTGTTCTCGGTCACCAAGTCGATCGTGGGGCTGGTCGCGGAACGACTGATCGCGGACGGCACGGTCGCAGCGGACTTTCCCACCGAGGCGGCGGTGCCGGAACTTGGCAAAAGCGCCTTCGCGGGCACGACGCTGCGCCAGCTTCTCGACATGACCGACGGCATCGCCTTCGACGAGGACTACGCCAACCTCAATTCCGACGTGCACCGCTATTCGGCGAGCTACTGGACGCCGGAGGTGGCACCGGGCGGGACACTGCCCGTGCTGGCAACGCTCAACCGCCGCGACACTGCACCCGGCGGCGCGTTCCGCTATCGCACGCCGATCGCCGATGCCGCCGCATGGGTGCTGCGCCGCGCGACCGGGCGTTCGCTCGCGAGCCTCGTTTCCGAACATGTGTGGCGCCCGGCCGGATGCGGCGACGCGGCGCATTTCCTGCTCGACACGGGCGGCCACGAGATCGCGGGCTCGGGCCTCAACGCCACGGCGCGCGATCTCGCGCGGCTGGCGCGCTTCCTGATGGCGGGCGGGCCGGTGGAAAAGGCGCTGATCGCGGGCGGCAACCGCGCATTGTTCGCGGCAGGCGCAGCGAACATGCGGCCCGATCACAGCTATCGCGGCTTCTGGTGGGTGAACCACGCGCCGCCGGCAGCGCTGATGGCGATGGGCGTCTACGGCCAGCGGCTGCATATCGAGCCGGAAAACGACCTGGCGATCATCCGGCTCGCCTCGACGCCGCTTCCTTCCAATATCGCCAGCGATCCCCTGCACGGCCGCGCCTTCGCGGCCCTGCGCACGCACCTTCGCTGACGCATTTCCGTCACCGGAGCGACGCGCGGCCGAAACACGCGCGTGCCAAATCCGCCATGGTCACACATCCGGGGGATACGCCATGCGTCTCATTGAAAACACGGCCCGCGACACACGCCTCAGCATCCGGCTTGCAGACAGCGACGCCGACGTACGCGCTGCGCAGGCACTGCGCTATCAGGTCTTCTTCCGCGACATGGGCGCCGTGCCGAGCGGCGCAGCGAGCGGCCTCGACGTCGATCCCTACGACCGGTTCTGCGATCACCTGCTGGTGGAAGAGACGGGTGCGGAGGGCGCGCGCGTCGTCGGCACATATCGGCTGCTCCGCCAGAGCGTCGCGCATCGCCACGGCGGCTTCTACAGCGCCTCCGAATACGACCTCGCCCCGCTCGAGGCGCACGCGGCACGGCACGGCGGCGAGCTTCTTGAACTCGGCCGTTCGTGCGTGGCGCCCGAGTATCGCGACACGGCGACAATCCAGCTCTTGTGGCGCGGCATTGGCGATTACCTGATGCAGCGGAGCATCGGCCACATGTTCGGCTGCGCGAGCTTCCCCGGCACCGATCCCGACGCGCACGCCACCGCGCTCGCCTATCTCCACTACAACCACCTCGCGCCGCAGGACCGGCGCGTGAGTGCGCACGCGCGGCACTTCACCGACATGGCGCGGCTTTCCATCGGCGGCTACGATCCCAAGGCGGCATGGCGCGCGCTGCCGCCGCTCATCAAGGGCTATCTGCGCGTCGGCGCGATGGTGGGCAGCGGCGCCTTCATCGACCGGCAGTTCAACACGGTGGACGTGTTCATGATGATGCCGGTGGACGCCATCGCGGCGCGATACGCGAAGCGCTTCGGCGCGGCGGCTTAACGCGCGTTCCACGCGGAACCAAACCCGGCTACTGATCGCTCCATCGGCAACGCGTTTGCCGGGAAGGAGAGAAGCGGATGGCCGATACGCCGGTTTTGCTCTCGGGCGGCAATCCCCAGATCGCCAAGGGCTATGGGGATGCGCCGGTGCAGGCCTATATAGCGGCGATGCCGGGCTGGAAGCGCGACGTCGGACACCGTCTCGACGCGCTCATCGAAAAGACCGTTCCCGGCGTCCGCAAGGCGGTGAAATGGAACTCACCGTTCTACGGCGTCGAGGAAGGCAGCTGGTTCCTCAGCATCCATTGCTTCGACAAATACATAAAGGTCGCGTTCTTTCGCGGGACGTCGCTGCATCCCATCCCGCCGGTCGCATCCAAGAGCCGGGACACGCGCTATTTCCACATCCACGAGAACGACACGCTCGACGCGGCGCAGTTCACGGCATGGGTAAAGCAGGCGAGTACATTGCCCGGCGAACGCATGTGAGCGCCCACCAACCCTAATGGAAATCCCGCGAGCCGGGGAGGATGCGCACGTTGCGCGGATGCCCCCGGCTGCGCCGCACGGGCATGGCGGCGGCTTCGGAGAGGCGGGCGAGTTCGTCGCTGCGATCGATGACTTTCGACGCCATCAGATGGACGACGCCCTCGCGGCTTTTCTGCACTTCACCTTCGATCACCATCACGCGCGCGGACATGACGGCGCGGCGATAGGGCTCGAACAGGCGCGCCCACAGCAGCGCGTTGGTGATGCCGGTTTCGTCCTCCAGCGTGATGAAGATGGCGTTGCCCTTGCCGGGGCGCTGGCGGATCAGCACCACGCCCGCCGTGCGCACGCGCGCGCCGTTTCGCGCCGCCGCGGTCTCGGCGCAGGTGAGCATGCCCTCGGCGCGGAACACATCACGCAGGAACTGCATCGGATGCGCCTTCAGCGACAGGCGCGTCACCTGATAATCGGTGGCGACATGCTCGGAGAGCGGCATCGCGGGAAGCGCTGGATCGGGCTCGTCACCGAGTTCACGCGCATCTGCGGCGGCAAACAAGGGCAATTCATCCTGCGGCATCCGGCGCGCTTCCCACAGAGCGGCGCGGCGATCGATACCGATGGAGCGGAACGCATCGGCATCGGCGAGCAGTTTCAAGGCGCGCTGCGGCAATGCGGCACGGCGGGCCAGCGTTTCCACCGACACGAAGGGGCCGCCCCCGCGCGCCGCCATCATGGCGATCGCCCAATCCTCGCGGAAGCCATCGATCTGGCGGAGGCCGAGGCGGAGTGCGAGGCTGCCGTCCGCGCGCGCTTCGAGGCTGCTATCCCAATCGCTCGCGTTGATATCGGCAGCACGGACCGCAACGCCGTGTTCGCGCGCGTCGCGGACGAGCTGGGCGGGGGCGTAGAACCCCATCGGCTGCGAATTGAGGAGCGCACAAGTGAACACCGCCGGGTGATGGCATTTGATCCACGCCGAGACGTAGACGAGCTTAGCGAAGGACTGGGCATGGCTTTCGGGAAAACCATAGCTGCCGAAACCCTCGATCTGCTTGAAACAGCGTTCGGCGAAGTCCTGCGTGTAGCCGCGTGACGTCATGCCGCCGATCATCTTTTCGCGGAAATGATGAATGGTGCCGACGTTGCGGAATGTCGCCATCGCGCGGCGCAGACCGTTCGCCTCGTCGGACGTGAAATCGGCGGCGACGATGGCGAGCTTCATCGCCTGCTCCTGAAACAGCGGCACGCCGAAGGTCTTTTCGAGCACGTCTTTCAGCTCATCAGGATCGTGCGGCGGCGCGGGCGAAGGCAGGTCGATCCTCTCCTCGCCGTTCCGCCGCCGCAGATAGGGATGCACCATGTCGCCCTCGATCGGGCCGGGGCGGACGATCGCGACCTGGATGACGAGATCGTAGAATTTTCGGGGCCTGAGGCGCGGCAGCATGTTGATCTGCGCGCGGCTTTCCACCTGGAACACGCCGATGCTGTCGCCCTTGCAGAGCATGTCGTAGGTGGCGGGATCCTCCTTCGGAACGGTGGCGAGTTCGAAATCGCCGAGACCGTGTACGCGCATCAGATCGAAACTCTTGCGGATGCAGGTGAGCATCCCGAGCGCGAGAACATCGACCTTCATCAGGCCGAGCGCATCGATATCGTCCTTGTCCCATTCGATGAAGGTACGGTCCTCCATCGCAGCGTTGTGGATCGGCACCATCTCGTCGAGGCGGCCTTCGGTGAGCACGTAGCCGCCGACATGCTGCGAGAGATGGCGCGGGAATTCGAGGAGCTGGCCGACGAGATCGCGGAGCCGCGCGATCTCCGGGTTGTCGCCATCGAACACTGCCTCTTCGTAGCGGCCCCAGACGCTGGACGAGAGCCGCGCCGTCACATCCTCGCTGATGCCGAGCGCCTTACCGACCTCACGCAGCGCACTGCGCGCACGGTAGTGGATGACGGTGGCGGTGATGCCGGCGCGTTCGCGGCCGTAGCGTTCGTAGACGTATTGCATCACCTCCTCGCGGCGTTCGTGTTCGAAATCGACATCGATGTCGGGCGGTTCGCCGCGCTTTTCCGAAAGGAAACGCGAGAAGAGCAGGTTCTCCTTCACCGGATCGACGGCGGTGACACCGAGCAGATAGCAGACGAGCGAATTCGCCGCCGAGCCGCGGCCCTGACAGAGGATCGGAGGTGTCTGCGAGCGCGCGAAGCGGACGATGTCGTGAACGGTGAGGAAGTAATAGGCGTAATTGCGGTTGCGGATGAGGCCGAATTCCTCATCCAGAATCTTCTGCATCTTCGGCGGGATGCCGTCCGGATGCTTTGCGTGCGCCGCCGTCATTACCAGATGTTCGAGCCAGCCCTGCGGGGTCCAGCCTTCGGGGACGGGTTCGTGCGGGTATTCGTATTTCAGTTCTTCGAGCGAAAACCGGATGCGCTCCAGAAGTCGCACGCTCTCCGCCACGGCCTCCGGGCAATCGCGGAACAGGCGCGCCATTTCGGCGGGCGGTTTCAGATGGCGCTCGGCATTGGCGGCGAGGCGGCGGCCTGCGGCATGGATCGTCGTTTTCTCGCGGATGCAGGTGAGGATGTCGTGGAGCGGACGCGCGGCGGGTGTGGCGTAGAGCGCATCGTTGGTGGCGAGGAGCGGCACGCTGGTGCGCGCTGCGAGCGCCATCAATCGGGCGAGATGGCGGCGATCAGCGCCCGCGCGCGGCATTGCCGCGCCGAGCCAGACATTGCCGGGCGAAGCGGTTTCGATCTGGCGGAGTGCGAGCTCGTGCGTGTCGTCCGCCATCACGATGAAGAGCAGATCCTCGCGATGATCGAGGAGATCGCGCAGGGTAAGGATGCAATCGCCCTTTTCGGCGCGGCGGTTGCCGAGCGTCAGCAGGCGTGTGAGGCGCCCCCAGCCATGGCGGGTTTCGGGATAGGCAACGATATCGGGCGTGCCGTCCGCGAAGACGAGGCGCGCACCGACCGCGAGCTTGAACGACGTTTCCGCATCCATGTCTTTCAACGCCACCCATGCGCGCACCACCCCGGCGACGCTGTTGCGATCCGCGATACCGATGCCGGCATGGCCGAGCGACATCGCTGCGGCGACCATCTCCGCCGGGTGCGAGGCGCCGCGCAGGAAGGAATAATTGGTCGCGGCGACCATCTCGGCAAAAGCTGCGCTCATGCGAACAGGCCGTGCAGATACCAGCGCGGGTTCGTCTCCTCGCGGCCATAGAGGCCGTGGCGGAAGATCCACAGGCGGCGTCCGCTCTCGTCCTCGACGCGGTAGTAATCACGCGTGAGGCCGGGCCTGCGCCACCATTCGGCGGCAATGCGCTCCGGCCCTTCGGCGCGCACGATGGTGAGGACCGCGACGCCAAGCCGAAAACGCCGGGGCGGCCCATCGGGCACATCCGCGACGACGTTCGAAAGCGGACGGGGCGGGTGAATGAGTGCGAGCGGACGCAAGGGGGGCTCGCCCGAAGCTGGGACCGGCCAGTCTCCGGAAGGGCTGCCGGGGCGGAGCCGGGCGGCGCGTTCCGGGATGTGGCTGTCCCGCGGATGAAAGCGCAGCAAACGCTCCGGCCCCAGCCGCGCGGCGAGGCGATCGACGAGTGCATCGAGCGCGGGGCCGGGCGGCGGCGCACGGTCGAGATCGGGCTGGCCGGGAGAAAGCGCTTCCGTGACCGGCACGGCGAGGCATACGGCATCGAAACCGAAGCCGGGGTCGAGCGGGTCTTCAAGGCGCGCGAGGCTGTGCGTGAACAGCGTGACGACCGGCGTGGGGTAGCGGACGGGGGTGCTGGTCTGGACGGAGACCGTCTGTTCCTTGCCGTCGGCGCGGAAGAACACCGCTTCGAAGCGGCGGCCGCCTTCCCCGCGCGCCTCCAGCATCCGGCACGCCTCAGCGAGCAGATCGGCAAGCACGCCGAGCACATAATCGGTGCGCGCGACCGGCTCCGGGAAGCGGCGCTCGACCTCGACCGGCGGCAGCACGCGGCGCGGCACGAAAGGGCTTTCCGCATCGCCGACCATGCGGCGCACCACCGTCGCCGCCTGCGCCCCGAAACGCGCGGCGAGCCCAGCGAGCGGACGGCAGGCGATATCCCCCACGGTATGGAGCCCGGCGCGACGTAGCGCCGTCTCGCGCTCCTCCCCCAGACGCAGCGCCGCAACCGGAAGCGCCGCGACGGACGCCGCCCCGAACTGCGCGAGCGCCCGCGCCGCATCGGGCGTGTCCGCGAAGGCGGTGCGCACGGTGAAACCGTGACGCCTGAGCCGCAGGCGCGCAGCGCGCACCAAGCCGTCCTCCCCACCGAAGAGATGCGCGGCGCCCGCGATATCGAGGATGAGCGTGTCCGGCAGATCCGGCGCCACCATCGGTGTGTAGCGGATGCAGATGTCCGCGAGCCGTTCGAGCAGGCGCCGGTCGGCTTCCGGATCGTGGTCCGCAACCAGAAGCGCCGACACGCGCGCACGCGCATCGGCAAGCGGCAGGCCGGGCAGGAGCCCGAGCGCTTCGGCATGACGATCCGTGGCGGCGAGGCGCAACGCGCCCTTCACCGGCTCGGCGATGACGAGCGGGCGTTCAGGCGACCCTGTGCGCCCGGCGCGCGCCAGCCGCTCCGCGGGGAGCCACGGGAACCACAGCGCCAGATAGCGGCGCTTCACGAAAGACACGTGCGTCACGATCCCACTCCACGCGCCAGCCGGGGCCGGCGGGACCGGCGCGGCGGCGCAGCAATTCCACAGCGAACACCGGATGGCCCGGCGCATCCGCCGCCAGTGCCCGAGACGGTGCCGCCCCAACACGCCAGCGGGTTTCCGCCGCACTCGGCGCGGGCTCGGCATCGATCCGCAGTAGGAACAGCGGCACACCCGACGCTTCGGCCGCGAGCGTGAGCCTGCGCGTGCCGGTGAGCCCGAACGCGCGCGTACGGCCCACGCTTTCCGCGATCACCGCGCCGAGCGCGGCGACGCGCAGTGCATCCACCGTTGCCGACAGCAGCGCCGCCTCATCCGGCGCCTGCGCGACGATGCACGCCGCCGGATCGATGCCGAGTTCGCCGAGCCCCGGCCCGTAAAGCGGCGCGCGGCGCGCGGCCGCATCCGTCCGCAGCCACACGACCGGTGCCGCTGCCGCCGCCGAAAACGCCATCAGCGCCGCGAACCCCGCGGCCGCACCGCTGCCGCCGTCTCCGAACACTTCATGCAGCCGACCGCGCACCAAGCCTGCCGCATCGAGGCCCGCATGTCCCGTAACGATGCCCGCACCCCGGCCGTGCGTTCCCCGACCTTCCATCTCGGCAACGATGCCGCGCAGATCGGCGAGAGAGGTCGGCGAATCGGACATATTGTTCTCTATTTGTTCTAGTATCGCTTCCCGTCACCGAGAGAGTCAAGGCCACGTGCGTCAGCGCGGATCGGCAGGATCGTATCCGAAATGGATTATAGTAAATCTCTTTTTAATCATCGCGACTTAACCGCTGCAGGGTGACATTTCCGTCCGTCTGATGAGAGGATCAGAATAACAATGAGAGTCATGAAATCTGCTGCCCTGTCGCGCAAGGCCACCCTGTATTCGGGTGCTGCGCTCGCCCTGCTGGCCGCTTCGCCCGCACTCGCCGCTTCGCTGGTGCTGACCGGCGACTACATCCAGATCGGCATCAACGACAACGGCACGCTCGGCTATTCGGGAAACACCTCGCCGGGCATCCTTTATGACGGCACGGGCACGGGCACGTTCAATCCCGCCTACGATTATCTGACGCCGGGTTCGCCCTTTGAAGGCTTCGTCGTCAGCGGCACGGGTGGTTCGGCCTTCACGCTCATCAACAACAACGACGGCATATTCGACATCACCGGCGGTACGCTCACCGACTACAGCGGCGTCGCCTTCAACGGCGCGACCTATGAGCAGCGCGCGGTATGGACGGGAACGGCCGGCGGCCTGTTCACGATCACCAACGACTATTATTTCGACGAGGACGAACAGCAGCTGAAGATCCGTACCACGATCACTGCTCTCAGCGACCTCACGGACATCACCTTCTCGCGCCAGCTCGATCCCGATGCGGTCGCAGCGCCGGGAGATTCGAGCGCCACCAACAACTTCCGTGGGACCGGATCGGTTTCCGCGAACGACCTCGTCTATGCCGAGGCGCTGGTTTCGAAGTACGTGATCGGCCTCTACACCAACAGCAGTTACACGCACAATTCGGCCGTTACCTGGTGGACGACGGATACCGCGTCCTATCTCAGCGGTACGGACGTCGGCGACGGCGACAATACCATCGGTCTCGGGTTCGACCTCGGCGACCTTTTGACCGGCGGCACGATCACCTTCGATTATTCCTACATCTTCGGCACCGACATCAGTTCCGCGATCAGCCAGAACATCACCGGCACCAGCACGACGACCGACCTCGTCAACGGTTCGGTCAACCCCGTGCTCGACGGCGGCACACTGCTCGTGGATGCGCCGGGAAGCTACAGCGCAAATCTCAGCATCACCGACAATGACGGCACGATCGACACGGACGGCAACAACGCCGCCTTCACGGGCGTCATCTCCGGTTCGGGCGGGCTCACCAAGGATGGCGCGGGGACGCTCGTTCTCACGGGCGCCAATACCTATTCGGGCGGGACCACGGTCAGCGAGGGCACGCTCGTCGGCACCACGACAAGCCTGCAGGGCGACATCGTGAACAACGCCGCGCTCATCTTCGACCAGGCTGCAAACGGGACTTTCGCAGGCGATATCTCGGGGAACGGCACACTCACCAAATCAGGTGCGGGCACGCTGAACCTGACCGGCACCAGCACCTTCAGCGGCACGACAACGGTCGGCGCCGGCCGCCTTGCGGTCAACGGCTCCCTCGCCGCGTCCGACGTCGACGTGCGGAACGGGGCCAGCATCGGCGGCAACGGCACCGTCGGCGGGCTCATCGTGCGCACCGGCGCGACCGCAGCACCGGGCAATTCGATCGGCGAGCTGACTTCGGCCACCTTTGTGATCTTCGAAGCCGGCTCCACCTACGAGGTGGAAGTCGACGCCGCCGGCAATACCGACCTGATCGTGGCCACGACCACGGCGACGATCGAGGGCGGCACCATCGCGGTGCTGGCCGAAGACGGCGACTACCTGCCGCAGACGCACTACGAGATCGTGACCGCAGGCGCAGGCGTGACCGGCACGTTCGAGGACGTGACGAGCAACCTCGCTTTCCTGACGCCGACGCTGAGCTACGGCCCGAACGCCGTTACGCTCACGCTCACCCGCAACGACATCACGTTTGCGGCAGCGGGCACGACGCCGAACCAGATCGCCACGGGCAACGCCATCGACAGCGCGTTCAGCCCCGCAAGCGCAGTCTACACGGCACTTGTCGGCGCCTCGACGGCCGAAGCCGGTCGCGGCCTCGATGCCTTCTCGGGCGAAATCCACGCATCGAGCCTTTCGATCGCATCCGAAGGTGCGGCGCAGCTTCGCCGCTCGCTGCTCGGCCGCTCGCAGGGTGCTGCGGCGACCGCCGAAGGCCGCAATATCGTGCTGTGGTCCGAAGCCGGCGGCAACTGGATCGACCGCGACGGCAACGGCAACGCGGCCGACGTGAACAGCTCCGGCTACACGCTGCTGCTCGGCATCGAGGCCAATGTCGGCGACAGCGTGAAGATCGGTATCGCGGGCGGCACGACGGAAGCGGACGTGACACTGAGCGCGCGCGGATCGAAGGCGGAGACGCAAAGCCTCTACGGCGCGGTCTACGGCAGCGCCGCCTTCGGCGCGCTGACGCTGCGCGCCGGCGCCAGCTATGCCGACCTCGACACCGATACGACGCCCAACGTCGACTTCCGCAGCTTCAGCGAGGAGCTGACGGCGAGCTACGGCGGATCGGCCGTGCAGCTGTTCGGCGAGATCGGCTACACGCTGCCGCTCGGCAAGGGTTCGGTGGAGCCGTTTGCAGGTGTGAGCGGCCTGTGGCTGAAGGACAAGGACTTCGCCGAAACCGGCGGCACCGCCGCGCTTGAAGGCGACGGCCGCCGCCGCAGCTACAGCTGGTCCTCGCTCGGTCTACGCGCAACGATCGGTGGCGCGCAGGCGCCCGTCGTCGGCCGCGTGCAGATCGGCTGGGAACATGCGCTCGGCGATGTCGACGTGACTTCGGATCTGCAGTTCGCCGCGGGCGGCACCGCCTTCCGCATCGAAGGCACGCCGCTTTCGAAGGACAGCGTGCAGGCCGAAGCGGGCCTCGACTGGCGCGCGGCCCCGGGCCTCACGCTCAGCACGCGCTACACCGGCAACCTCGGCGATCACGGCCAGGACCACGGCGTCCGCGCAACGGTCGCCATCAAGCTCTGACGAAACGCAAGGGGAGGCCGGCGACACACGTCGGCCTCCCCTACATGCGGATCGATCGATCCGGCGCACGAAAGACCTTCTGACAACAAGCACATGTCTTTATGCTATCCCGGAAACGGGGGTTCATGCGCATACTGCTCCTCGGCGCTGCCGGCTTCATCGGCCGCCATATCCTGACCGATCTTGTCGCGCACGGACACGATGTGACGGCGGTGGTCCGGTCGAAAGCCGGTCTGGAAACCGCCTTTCCCAAAGTCCGCTTCCTTGCGGCGGACCTTTCCAAAGCAACACACGAAGCCGATTGGTCAGCGCATTTGCAAGGCATCGCATTGATCGTGAATGCAGCAGGCATTCTGCGGGGCAAGGACATGGACGCCGTGCATGTGCATATGCCGCGCGCACTCTATGCTGCTGCCGTCAACGCCGGTGTACGGCGCGCCATCCTGATATCGGCGATCAGCGCCCGCCCCGCAGTGGAGACGGATTATGCTCAGTCCAAACTGGAAGGCGAGGCAGTGCTGCGCGCATCTCGCCTCGATTGGACGATCCTGCGCCCATCTCTGGTCTATGGTGACGGCAGCTACGGCGGCACATCACTGATCCGCGGATTGGCCGCGTTGCCATTGTTCACGCCAATACCGGGCAATGGCAATTTTTCGTTCACGCCCATAGAGGTGCGCGATCTCGCGAGGGCTGTTCGGATTGCGTGCGAGGACGAACGGTTCTCCGGTCAATGCCTCGAACCTGTCGGCCCCGACACCTTCAACGTACGTGAACTGCTTGCGCAATATCGCGCCTGGCTCGGCTTCGGGAAAGCGCACTTTCTGCACGTTCCCATGCCCATCATGCGTCTCCTCGGCCGCATGGGCGACATGGCCGGAGATGGACCCGTTTCCACCAACAGCCTGATGCAGATGGTCGAGGGAAACACGGGCGACAGTGCTGCATTCGCCCAAGCTGTGGGCTTCATGCCGCAGGCGCTCGACGACGCGCTGAATGCGCGGCCCGCACAAGTGCAGGACCGATGGCACGCGCGGCTTTTTTTCCTTGCACCACTTGTGAAGGCCGCGCTCGTTTTCCTCTGGATCGCATCAGCCTTGCTGGGGTTCTTCACCGGAGCCGCACGGACGATGGAAATGCTTCAGGCGCTCGCGCTGCCAGCATATCTTGCTGACCCGATGCGCATCGGCAGCAGCATTCTCGATCTTGTCGTCGCAGGCGCAGTGCTGTTTGACAGGAGGGTGCGGTGGTCGACCATGCTGCAGCTCGTGGTGGTGTTTGGCTACACGGCAGTGCTCGGCCTCGCCCTGCCTTCGCTGTGGCTGGACCCGCTCGGATCGCTGCTCAAGAACCTACCGATCATTGCACTCATCCTTGTTCACGGTGCGATCGGAAACAAACGCTGATGGATGTCTATCTGCTCGTGAAATGGGTTCACGTGCTGAGCAGCACGATCCTGTTCGGCTTTGGCGCGGGCACGGCGTGGTATTTCTGGAACGCCCACCTCTCGCGCGATCCGACCACGATTGCGCGCGTTGGGCGCATGGTCGTGAAGGCGGACTGGATCTTTACGGGCAGCAGCGGTGTCGTGCAGCCCGCGAGCGGCATTGCACTTGCTTATCTCGGAGGATGGCCGCTCACCGCGCCATGGCTGCTGGTAACCTACGCGCTATATGCGCTCGCATTCCTGTGCTGGGCGCCGGTGGTCTGGCTGCAGATCAAGGCGCAGAGGCTTGCGCAGTCCGCCGCAGAGACCGGCAGGCCACTGGGCCCCGACTATGCCCGGATCATGCGCTTGTGGTTTCTGCTCGGCTGGCCGGCATTTCTGGGATTGGCGGGCGTCTTCTGGCTGATGGTTGCGAAACCCGCGCTCTGGTAGCTCAGCGCCCCGTGCGGCGGTGCCAGAGGAGCCAGGAGTAGAAGACGGGTGGGAGCGTGCTGACGAGGAGCGCGCCTATGACCAGCGCGCCGCGTACCTCGGGGGTGAGCGGAAGCAGCCCCGCGAGAAGCAGCGCGAGGCCGCCTGCCATCGTGGTCCACGCGCCGAAGCGATGCGTGGCGATCCAGTTGTCCGTATCGAGCAGCGCCCACGGCGTGCGGATGCCGACGAAGAAGCCGGGGCGCGATTTCGGCAGGACGTTTCCAACGTAAATCAGCAGCAGGCCCACGCCCACGAGCGGCAGCATGATCGGTACGGTCCAGCCGAACGCCGGGGCGGCGACCAGAAGCTCCACCATGATCATGATGCCCAGAATGCCGATCCACCCCGCGCGATAAAGCGCGGCGCTGCCTTCCATGCGATTCTGCAGAGGTTCGAGGCGCGGCAGGACGGCAAAGACCAGCGACAGCACGGCGCACAGCACCACCGGCGCGAACAGCGCGAACGCCGCATCGCCATGCCGATCCGCCTCTCCGGCGAGGTTCCAGTGCATGGGAAGCTGCGTGCCTTCGGGCAGCAGCGCGAGCGCGATTGTCGCAATCGCGGCAAGGGCCGCCACGGTGACCCACGAGATGACGATCAGTGCGTGCTCGCGCATTCCGCTGTTTCCTTCTCCGCTTCGCCCACGCCAAGCCGGCCCATGAAGGCCATCACGACCTCTTCGACCGCCGACAGGTTGAGCGTGTAGATGATGCTGCCGCCGCGGTTTTCGCCTTGAATCAGCCCCGCCGATTTCAGCTTCGCGAAGTGCGCGGACATCGTGGGCTTCGAAACGGAAAACGCATCGGCAAGCGCCCCGGCGGACTTGCCGCCTTCCTTCAACATCTCGAGCACCTCTCGGCGGATCGGATGCGCCAATGCGTCGAAAACCGCGTTCACGACCCCTCATTTGCCTATTAGCGAAATAACTAAATCATAAACTGGACCGCCCGGTCAACCCTAGACCCGCGATCATGCCGCGAATGATTGGCGATAGCGTATCGACGAAGGCCGCGTGCGGGGCCATAAACCGGGGCATGACTCGCCACCTCTACCTTGCGCTCGGCTTCCTGTCGCTGGCGCTCGGCATCATCGGGGCGTTCCTGCCGCTGCTGCCAACGACGATCTTCATCATCATCGCGGCCTATTTCTTCGGACGGTCTTCAGAGCGGCTGGAGGCGAAGATCCTGGCCCATCCAAAGCTGGGCCCGCCGGTGATCGCATGGCGGCGCGAAGGCGCGATCAGCACGCGCGCCAAGATCGCGGCGTGCACGGGCATGGCCTTCGGATATGCGGTTTTCCACCTGACCGGGAACCCTTCGCCACTGTGGCGCGGGCTGGCGGCAGCGGGGCTGCTCGCCTCTGCGATCTTCGTGGTTACGCGGCCAAGGCCGACGGCGGAGCGCGAAACGGAACAGGCGCGCTAGCCGACGCGGCGAGCACGGGCCTGTCGACAACACCGAACAGCGCGGGCAAGGCGGACTGGCGGGCGGTGAGCATCTCGAGCCACGGGCTGAGCACGAGGCCGATGGCAACGGGCAGCAGCCACAGCGACGATCCCATACCGGCCGCCGCGAACGCCAGCATGGCGGCGCCAAGCAGCACGTGCGGGCGATAGTGACGCAGCGCATCAGCGAAGGCGATGCCGTCCGTCTCGCGGCGCTGGGGCGACCAGCCGCTGCTGCGGCCCATCAGGATATCGGCAAGGTTCAGCGTTTGCGTGAGCATCATCAGCGGTGCGACAAGCGCCGAGAGCGGCACATCGACGAGGATGCCCCCCGTTATCCGCCGCACGCCGCCGAGCGCGGCGCGGCGTCGGCGATCGATCAGTGTCCAGACGAGGCCGAGCAACTTGGGGCCGAACAGCAGCGCGAGCGTGAAGCCGAGCAGCCACGGTGCGGGCGCAACGCCCGCACCCTGTGTTAAATGGTGCACGATGCCCGCGACGATGAGCAGCAGCCACAGCGGCGAGGTGAAGTACGCCGAACCGCCCATCAAGAGCTGCAACCGGTTCACCCAGTGGAAGCCCCCGCTGCCGAGGATGCGCAGGTGCTGCAGATTGCCCTGACACCAGCGCCGGTCACGCTTCGCGAAATCGACGATGCTGGGCGGGAACTCCTCCGTGCTGCCGGGCGCGGCGACCATGTGCACCGCCCAGCCGCGGCGGCGGAGCAGCGCCGCCTCGACCATATCGTGGCTCATGATCGCGCCGCCGAAGGGCGCGGCACCGGGAAGCGCGGCGAGGCCGCAGCTTTCAGCGAAGGCGCGCGTGCGCAGAATCGCATTGTGGCCCCAGAAGGTCGCCTCGCTGCCCGACCACCAGATCATGCCCGCCGTCGCCACCGGGCCGTAAAGACGCCCCGAGAACTGCTGCCAGCGCGCGAAGAGCGTGCGGGCATTGACGACGTCGGGCACGGTCTGGATGAGGCCGACGCCGGGGTTCGCATCCAGCGTCGCGGCCATGCGCGCCATCGTGCGCCCGTCCATCAGGCTGTCGGCATCGAGCACGAGCATGTAATCGTAGGCGCCGCCGAACCGGCGCACCCAATCGGCGATGTTGCCGGGTTTGCGCTCGATATTCGCCTCGCGGCGGCGATAGTAGAGGCGCGGGGCGAGCGTGGGGCGGAGCGACAGGAAGGCGGCATATTCGGCGCGGCCGTTCTCGGGGCTGGAATCGCTGAGCACGAAGATGTCGAAATCGCGCGCGCACCCTTCGCGGGCCAGCGAGAGCGCCATGGCGCGGATACGGGCGAAAACGGCGGATACGTCCTCGTTGTAGACAGGGACGAGAATGGCGGTGCGTCCTTCGGGAACGGTTTCCGCCACGAGATCGAAATCGCGCGCACCCGCGAGCAGGCGAACGAAACCCGCAAGCGCGGTCAGGAAACCGAAGCCTATCCACGCGAACAGCGGCACGAACAGCGCGACGAGCAGCAACTCGCCGAGCGCGAAGCCGCCCGGCGCGGCGGCGCGCGCCATTTCGCCGCCGCCCACGAGCGCGATGAGCAGCGTTGCAGAAATCAGCAGAAAGCGGCGGAGCGCAATGCCCTGCGGCGCGGTTTCGGAACGGAGCGGCGCGGAATCGCACGCGCGCCAATCCTGCAGCGGCATGGCGAGCGGCGCTTCGGGCGGAAGTCCTTCCGCGCGCCGGTGCAGCGTATTGTAGGAAACCGTGTCGTAGCCTCCGGACACACCTTCAGACAGCAGGACTTCGTGACGCATAATTTCAGTATCGACCCTGGTTACACTTCCGGCCCACTGTCTTGTCCGCAGCGTCGACCGGTCCGTCAGCAAATGCGCGCCGGGGTCATCCGTTCCCGATCGCAGGTATTTGATACAGCCACGTTTCGGTGAGTTGTGCACCGCAGCAGACGAGCGCCCCGCGCAGGTCCGTTGCGATCCCGTTTCGAGCTTCCACGTCCATCATCAGTCGCCAGCGACTCGGACGCCCGGCAACCGGATAAGCGGCCTGCATCAGGATCTTGCCGTTCGTTGCGACCTCGGCCGTCACGTCACCGCGCGCGCGGCCTTTCAGCGCTTCGCCTTCGAAATCGACGACGAGCTTGATGACATCTTCCTGCGCCGGGTGGCCCGGCCTGCCGCCGAGGCCGCGGTAAGTGCCGATGACACGCGCGAACGGCGCGGCGTCGGGCTCGCCGCCGAGCCAGCGGAGGCGATAGGCGAGATCGTAGCGCATACCCGCGCGCGCCGGGGCCTTCGGTTGCCAGAAGGCGGCGATGTTGTCGTCCGTCTCACCTTGCGTGGGAATCTCGACCAGATCGACGGTGCCCTCACCCCAGTCCCCGATCGGCTCGGCCCAGAGCGACGGGCGCTTGTGATAAAAGACGCCATCGTCCTCGTAATTGTCGTAATTCCGGTCGCGTTGCATCAGACCGAAGCCGCGTGGATTGCGATCGAGGAAGGCGTTGAGCGCGGTGCGCGGCGGATTCACGAGAGGGCGCCAGAGCCGCTCCCCCGCGCCGTTGGCGATGAGGAGCCCATCGGAATCGTGGATTTCCGGGCGCCAGTCGCGGCGCGGGCCGGGCTCGGTCTCGCCGTACCAATACATGCTCGTCATCGGCGCGAAGCCGAGGCGTTCGACATCGGCGCGCAGACGGATGGAGAGCGTCACCTCCTGCACGATCTCGTTTTCGATCACGCGGTTCACGAAGCGGTAGGCACCCGCGACGCGCGGGCCATCGAGGAGGGCGTAGATGGTGAAGGCGTTCTCTCCCGGCTCCAGCCAGAAGGCGCGGAAGACCGGGAACTCCTCGGGCGTCGAAAGGCCGGTGTCGATGGCGAGACCGCGTGCGGAAAGGCCGTATTGGTGAAGCGGCCCGGCGGTGCGGAAATAGGACGCGCCCTGGAAGGCGAGCCAGTCCCCGACATTGCCAGGGTTCATCACGCGGAAGCCCGCGAAGCCGCCGTTCTCGGACGTGAGCGCGCGGGCGGGGCTGTCTTCCGGCATTTCGTAGAGATCGGGCGAATAAGAAAGCGCGCGGGCGCGGCCACTCTCCACGACATGGATCGCGATCGGTTCGCGCGCATATTTGCCGAGCGGGAACAGGCGTACCGATTGCCCGGGCCGATCCGGCCAGAGCGCGGCGGCATCGCGGTAGCGGATGCTGTTGAGCGCATCATAATCGACGGCGGCGGCGGCCTCGATGCGCGGAAGCGGCACGAATGGCCGCTCCGACAGCGTCATCGCCTGCCGCTTCAGAGCATCCCACGAGAAGGCTTCGGCGCGGCCGAGACGGGGCGCGGCAAGCGCCGGGAGCGTGGGAAGGAGGCCGAGCGCGGCGAGGCCGGCGAGCGCGTCCCGGCGCGACCAGCGAGCGCGATCAAGGTTCATCCGTGTTTTCATTGCGTTGCCGCGAACGCACCGTAAGCGAAATGGATGCAAGGGCCGGCGCGACAGGAGCGCGCAGCCCTGCGGCGAACGGTTGCTTTCAGGGCAGCGACAGCGCCTGCCGGACCGCGCGCCAGTCGACGATCTTGAAGTTCTGCTGCTCGCCGCCGTCGTCGGTGTCGTGCATCGCGATCGCGCCTTCGGGGAAGGGGCCAATGGGCCCGCTCCAGGCATCGAGACCGTCGGTGCCGGTCACGTTGTCGATGGCGCCGCCCTCGACGGCGAAGCGGCCCTTGTAGGCATAGCTGTCGCCTTCGATCTGCCAGACGGGATAGGTGGCATCGCCCTGGCTGGACGCGATCAGATATTTCGCGCCGCGGTCGCGCAGGATCGACATGCCCTCGACATCGGCGGTGAGGCGTTCGCCGTCGACGGCCGCGACCTTGATGCCGTCGGCGGGTGCGCCGGGCTTCAGGTCGAAGCGCCAGATCGCGACGTCCTCCTCGCCGAGATAGAGCCGGCCGGTTTCATCATCGACGACGCAGCCTTCAGGCTGGCTGCCGACCTTGAAGCTGTACGCGAGTTTCGCCGTTTCGAGCGGGGCGCCGTTCGCCAAACGCAGCGCACGGATTTCGCCCGCCTTGTTGTTCGGGATCAGGTAGAAATCGCCGCCGAGCCTGCCCATGCAATAGCCGTAGGGCTCTCCCATACCGAGCGGCAGCACGCCGTAGCGCCGCGTCTCGAATGTGTCGGGATCGAAGAGATAGGCGATGAGCGTGAAATTCTTCCGCTCGGTCGCGGTGACGAGGACATAGTCCTTGCCGTCCACCGTGAAGCCCGTGCGGAGGTCGACGTTGTTGAGCGGGCCGTCGGGCAGGAACTGGCGGACCTTGCCGTCCATGTCGTGAACATAAAGCCCATCGGTCTTGTCCGTGCCGAACAGCACGGCGCGCGACGGATCGCGCGGATCGGCCCAGAGCGCGGGATCGTCGGCATCGACGGCGGGGTCGGTGGTGACGACGGTCTCGACGGCGGCGGGCACGGCCTTCGCGGGATCACCGCGCGCGGCGGTGCCCTGCGGCAGTTCGATCTCCGGCGCGGCGCACGCAGCGAGCAGGACGAGGGGGAGGGCGGTCAGTATCTTCATCGATCAGTCCTTGGGGTCTGCCGTGCAGGGTATGCCGTCCGGGCCCGCCTGTCCTGCGCAGCGGCGCACGGGGCCCGAGGCCTCGGCGATTTCGACGAGACGGTTGCCATCCGCATGGCGGATGAGGTCGAAGCCGTCGTAGAGACGGCCCGAGGCGGTGAAGGTGCGGAACTGCAGGCGGTCCTCCGCCACGTCGACGACCTGATAGAGTTCGGTGTCCTCGGCGACGCGGTCGGGCTGCGTGCTCGCACGATCGTTGAGGCCGTACATCTTCGAGCCGGTGACGGAGACGAGATACACGGGTCCCTGCACCTTGCCGTCGGCGCGCGCCTTCGCGGAAGCGGTCTTACCGGCTTCGGCGGTGAGGCGGCTGTAGCAATGGTCGTGGCCCTGCAGCACGAGATCGACCTTGCGCGTCTCGAACACCGGTTTCCACGCCGCCTTCAATTTCGCGGTGTCGTTCGGCCGCGCGCAGGTGAAGATCGGCTGGTGGAACAGCACGACGTTCCAGCGTGCCTTGCTATCCGCGAGCGTACTGTCGAGCCAGCGCGTCTGGCTTTCGAGCGCACCGAGGTTGAGCGCGGCGGTGCCATCGAGAATGATGAAGCGCACGCCCTGATAATCGACGAAGTACGTCGTCGCCTTCGCAGCATCGGCGCCGTTCGCGGGCAGAGCGAATTGGCGCGGCCAATGCGGTCCGAGCACGTATTGCTCGGTGCCGTCCGGCAATTCGTTGTCGACATATTCGTGATTGCCGGTCGCGGGAAGCTGCGGAACGATGCTGTAATTGTAGCCGCCCGCCTGCGTCCATTCTCCCCACTCGTCGTCGTGCGCGAGATTGTCGCGCTGCGCGACGAGATCACCCGCATGGACGACGAGCGCAGGCGCCGCCGTCGCGTGGAATGCCTGCCGGATCACGCGCGAGGCGATGCTGAGGATATTGTTCTGCGTGTCGCCGAAATAGAGGAAGCGGAACGGCTGTGCCTCGGCGCTGGCCGTGCGGAATTGCAGCCACTCGCTCCAGCCCGCGCTGCCCTTTACGCGGTAGACGTAGGCGCGCCCCGGTTCGAGGTCGGTGAAGCGCACCTGATGATACAGTGCCTTGCCGTTTTCGTTCGCGATTTCCGAACTGCCGCCGACGATGCGGACGGCGCGGGCACCGAGCGAAGGACCATCGATCGCGGGTGCGATCTCGGCCTCCGCAGTCTGCTGCGCGCTGTCGGTGCGGAATGCGACTGCCATCTCGCGCGACGGGTCCGCACCGGCGGTGAGCACGATACGATCGGGCAGCGACTTCGCCGCATAGGGCAGGCCCGGCGAACGCGGGATCGGAACCGCCTGCCCGGCGACGGCCGGTGTGGCCGCCGCGAGCAGGAGCGCGGCAAGGCGCAGCATCAGAATGTGGCCTTCACGCCGAACTTTGCCGTCCAGCTATACTCCTCGTACTGCAGCAGGCGCCGCGAGCCGCCGAAGTTCTGATAGGCATAATAGGGTTCGTCGGTGACGTTCACCCATTCGCCGAACAGCTGGATGTTGTCCATGATCTGATACTTCGCACTGAGGTCGAGCTGGAAGTGCTTCGCGACGTAGCGATCCTCTTCCGGCGCATCGCCCAGCTCGTCGAGATACTTGTCGCGGTAGGTGCCCGCCACGCGAAGGCTGAGCGGTCCCTTCTCGTAACCGAGCACGGCGTTGAACGTGTGCTTCGCCGAGGCCGGGAGACCGACCTTGCGCAGATCGCCGAGATCGCCGTCGTTCGGCACCGTGCCTTCAGCGTCCGTGTACGTGTAATTGAACTGCGCGAGCAGACCATCGAACGGTGCAGGCAGGAAATCGAAGGCCTGATTATAGCTGAACTCGAAACCCCGGATCTTCGCCGTCTTGCCGTTGATCGAGGTCGTCGCGGAGTCGAGCAGCACGCCATTATAGAGGACGTCGTCTTGCGTGTAGTCGACGATGTAATCCTTGATGTCCTTGTAGAAGACGCCCGCCGACACGGCGGCGTTACGGCCGAAATAATATTCGACCGAGAGATCGGCGTTCCAGGCGCGGTAAGGCTTCAGATCGGGATTGCCGAATTCGCCTTCATTGTCCTCGATCATCGCGCGCGGCGCGAGCTTCGACAGCTTCGGGCGTACGAGATTCTTGTAGCCCGCCGCGCGCAGCACGAGATTGCGCACCGGCTCGTAGCGGATCGTGACGCTGGGCAGCCAATCGGTGTAGCTGCGATCGAACGTCTGCGGGGTGACGAAAACCGTGTCGTCCTCAACCGGTTCGCCGCCGAATTCACCGCCTTCCTCAACGAGCGTGACGATGTTGCCGGTGATACGGTTCTTCGTGCGCTCCATGCGCACGCCGCCGATGATACGGAGCGTGCTGCTGTCCCAGCGGCCGAGCAGATAGGCCGCGAGAATATCCTCGTCGACGCTGTAATCGGATTCAGCAGATGCAGCCGCGGTATCGAACGGATCGAGCTCGAACAGATTTTGATTGTCCTTCCAGAACTTGCGGAAGGATTTCTTCGCAAGGACGGGATCGATGACGGCAAGGCCGTAATCCTGCTTGCCGACGAAATCCGCGAGCGTCAGATCGTCTTCGCTGTCGAAACCGTCGTAGATATCGAACGTGCCGTTGTAGAATTTCTCGCGCCAGCGGGCCTTGGCGCCGCCCTGCACGGTGAACTCGCCGGTGCCCAGCGCGAACACGTGCGAGACATCCGCCTTCAGGGCGTACTCCTCGTCCTGAGAATCGCTGAGCGTCGTGCGTTCCAGCTTGTCGAATTCATACTCGGTGGGATCGAGGAAGAGGTCGTTTCCGGCGGTGATCGTGTGGCCGGTGAACATCGGCTTGCTGTAATCGAACCGGACGCCGAATTCGCCTTCATCCTCGAACTTGCGTTCGAAATTCGCCGGGTCGATCGAGCCGTTCTCGCGTTCGCTCGATTTCGCCCAGCTCGCCGAATAGACGAGCTTCCACGGCCCCGTTTCCGTCTCGCCGCCGAGCGTCAAGGACCGAATCTTCTGCGATTCGAAACGATCCTTGAGATCGCGCTGCACGCTGATCTCACCGTCGTCGGAGCGAAACTCCGCCGTCGTGTCCGAGCCGTCGAAGGGGGATTCATCCATTTCGAAAATCAGGCGGCGGCGATATTCATGGTCGTCGAACTGGCTGTAGAGACCGCGCACGTAAAGCGTGGTGCTTTCGCCCGCGCGGAAATCGAACGAGAGCGATGCGGAAATGCGTTCGCGTTCCACATCATAATCGCGATACTCGACCGTGTCGGCATAGACGATGCCGTCGTCCTCGTCCCAGCCGTCCATCTCCATGTTGTCGGTCGCGAACTTGCGCTTGTAATAGGAGATACCGCCGGCGACGCCGATGTTGTCGCTGAGCTTGGTCGAGAAATCGATCGCGCCCTTGGGCGAGAGATGATCGGTGAGATCGTTGTAGCTGCCTTCGGCGCTGAGCTTCAGCAAATCCTTCTTGCGCGCGAACGCGCTCGTCGTGTTGATCTCGATGGAAGCGCCGATCGTATCGCCGTCCATGTCCGGTGTCAGCGACTTCTTCACCTCGATCGATTCTATGAGATCGCTTGAGATCACGTCGAGCGCGACCGAGCGCACATCCGATTCCGGTGCGGGCAGGCGGACGCCGTTCAGCGACGACGCATTCAGCTCGGGATCGAGGCCGCGGATCGAAACGAAGCGGCCCTCGCCCTGATCGTTGAGGATGTTGACGCCGGGCAGGCGGCGCAGCGATTCCGCGACGTTCTGATCGGGAAACTGGCCGACCGCGTCGCGCGTGAGCACGGAGGCGACGCCGTCCGCGGCACGCTGGCGTGCGATCGCACTGCCGAGGTTCGCCTGCTGGCCGATGACGAGGATGAGGCTGTCGTCGCCCGCGCTGAGCGCGACGTCGACGCGCGTGATGCCCTCTTCAGTGACGCTCACCGAGGTGCGGCTTTCATCTGCGCCCGCATAAGCGGCGCGAAGCGTGTAGCTGCCCGAGGGCACG
>ERZ761602.2289-NODE-2289-length-30542-cov-6.993079_pt1 | contig 30542 bp, 30 predicted proteins | sample MGYA00512165_ERZ761602 | MGnify/ENA primary metagenome ERZ761602 (study PRJEB28899, sample SAMN02445085) | bioreactor sludge metagenome | biome: EBPR sludge; isolation source: Thorneside wastewater treatment plant | place: Australia: Brisbane, Thorneside...
ACCGTCCAGAACTGGTATCCCGGCGACAAGGACGGCAAGGGCGGCATCTACAACTTCGTCACCAAGCGAGGCATCGCGCACAAGAACGCGCGCATCTCCTGGACGCAGGTGGAAACCGGCAGCGCGATTACCTGGAAGTATCCGTCGTGCGTCCTCAAGGGCGACAACAGCGTGGGCGAGTTCTACAGCGTGGCCATGACACGCGACCGCCAGCTCGCCGACACCGGCACCAAGATGATCCACATCGGCAAAAACACGAAGAGCACCATCGTCAGCAAGGGCATCAGCGCCGGGCACGGCGACCAGAGCTACCGCGGGCTGGTGAAGATTCTCAAGAGCGCAATGGGCGCCCGCAACTTCAGCCAGTGCGACAGCCTGCTGCTGGGCGATCAGTGCGGGGCGCACACATTCCCCTATATTGAAAGCCAGAACTCCAGCGCCGTGGTCGAGCACGAGGCCAGCACCAGCAAGATTTCCGACGACCAGATTTTCTTCTTCCGCCAGCGCGGCATCAGCGAGGAAGACGCCGTGAACCTGATCGTGAACGGCTTTTGCAAGCAGGTGCTCAGCGAGCTGCCCATGGAATTCGCCGTTGAAGCGCAGAAGCTGCTGGGACTGAAACTCGAAGGCGCGGTGGGATAGAAACAGGGTCGATGTTCCAGGGCCCCCTCCTGAAACCTCGAGACGACGCGGACAAAGAAACAGAGACCGGACGCATGCCAACCCCGTTACTTGAAATCAACAACCTCCATGTTTCCGTTGAGGGTAACGAAATCCTCCACGGCCTTTCCCTGACCGTCAATGCCGGCGAAGTGCACGCCATCATGGGCCCCAACGGCAGCGGCAAGAGCACACTCACCAAGGTGCTGGCCGGCCACGAGGCCTATCAGGTCACGGCGGGCTCCGTGCTCTACAAGGGCAAAGACCTGCTCGCCCTTGAGCCCGAAATCCGCGCGCGCGAGGGCGTATTCCTCGCCTTCCAGTATCCGCTCGAAATTCCCGGCGTGAGCAACACCTACTTCCTGCGTGCCGCGCTCAACGCCCACCGAAAGCACCGCGGCCAGCCGGAGATGGAAGCGGCGCCGTTTCTCGAGCTGGTCAAGGCCAAGGCCAGGCTGGTGGACGTTGACCCCACGCTGCTATCTCGCCCGATCAATGAAGGGTTTTCCGGCGGCGAGAAGAAGCGCAACGAGATTCTCCAGATGCTGCTGCTGGAGCCCGCCCTGGGCCTGCTGGACGAAACCGACAGCGGGCTGGACATTGACGCCCTGAAAATCGTGGCCCACGGCGTCAACTCCCTGCGCTCAAAGGAGCGCGGCTTTGTCGTGGTCACCCACTATCAGCGCCTGCTGGATTACATCGTGCCCGACTTCGTGCATGTGCTCTTCAACGGCCGCATTGCCAAGAGCGGCCCCAAGGAACTGGCGCTGGAGCTTGAGAAGAAGGGCTATGGCTGGATCGAAGAAGAACTCGCGGCCGCCAACCCGGGCAGCGTGAAGGTTTAGGCGCCGGGGCCTGGGTCCCCCGTCCCCGGGGCAGGGGCCCTGGCACGCGAACACACCATGAACGAAACGCTTGCAACATCTGACGTTCTCCTCGCCGCCTACGAAGCCTCCCGCGGCTCGGCCGGGCCCGCCTGGCTTCATGTACTGCGCGCCGAGGGCCTCGAAGCCTACCGCTCCCTGGGCCTGCCCACGATCCGCCATGAGGAATGGCGCTACACTTCGCTCGCGCCCCTGCTCAAGCAGGCCTGGCGGGTGCCAGACCCTTCCTGCGGCGCACACCTGAGGCTCGTGGACATCGCGCCGCTGCTGGCGGCGGGCATGGACTCGCCCCGCCTCGTCTTCATCAACGGCCGGCTGTGCACGCGACTTTCCACGCAGGGGCGGCTGGCCGCGGGCCTGCGTTACAGCTCCCTCAGCCGGACCCTCGATGACAGGGCCGGCGCGGCCGTCGTCCAGGCCCACCTGGGCCGCCACGCGGACATTTCAACGGACGCCCTGGCAGCCCTGAACATGGCCTTCTTTGAAGACGGGGCGCTGCTTCACCTTGAACGGGGACATGCCCTCGATCAGCCCCTGCAGCTGCTCTACATCGCCGTGGGGCGCCAGCCCGCCCTGGTGCAGCCCCGCTCCCTGCTCGTGCTGGAGGAGGGCAGCCGCGCGTCTGTGGTCGAGATTCATGCGCGCCTGGGCGACTGCCCCGGCCTGTGCAATCATGTCACCGAGGTCGTCGTGAATGAGCGCGCGCGCCTGGCGCACACCCTGTTGCAGCCGGAAGACGACGCAGGGTCGCAGATCGTCCAGCTCACGGCCAAAGTCGGGCGAGGTGCCGAGCTTGAATCGCGGGTGTTCTCGCTTGGAGCGGCGCTGACGCGCAACAACCTGCGCTGCGTGCTGGAGGGCGAGGGCGCAAACGCCAGCCTCAGCGGCCTGTTTTTGGGCCGCGGCCGCCAGCACCTGGACCAGCACCTCGAAGTCGAGCACGCCGGCCCGCTTTGCACCTCGCGCCAGCTGTTCCGCGGCGTGCTGGACGAAAAATCCCGCGGCGTGTTCTCGGGCAAGGTCGTGGTGCGCCCCGGGGCCCAGAAGACCAACGCCCAGCAGCAGAACAATAACCTGCTCTTGAGCGACGACGCGCAGATCGACACCAAGCCCCAGCTCGAAATCTACGCCGATGACGTCCAGTGCAGCCACGGCGCCACCAGTGGCCGCCTCGATGAAGAAGCGCTCTTCTTCCTGCGTTCGCGCGGCCTGAGTCAGGCCCAGGCCCGCTCGCTGCTGACCTACGCCTTTTGCGCCGAGCTCATTGAGGCCGCCAGGCACCCGGCCTTGCGCGAAAGGCTGGCCAGAGTGGTTCAGGCGCGATTCAGCGACCCGCGGGAGTTGACCAGGCCGACGGGCCGGTCACTGAAAGACACGGAACCCGGGGCGCCGGCGCAAACCGGAATGTCCATCGGTGGATGAAATGAGTCGAGTCCAGTCATCGCCGGAAGTGTCAGCCAGATGGGACCTCGCGGCCATCCGCGCGGAGTTCCCCATTCTGGCCCGCAAGGTCAACGGGCGGCCGCTGGTCTACCTGGACAACGCGGCCAGCGCGCAAAAGCCGAATTGCGTCATCAACGGCCTGCGCGACTTCTACGCCAACGAATACGCCAACATTCACCGCGCCGTGCATGAACTTTCCCAGCAGGCCACGGAGCGCTACGAAAACGCCCGACGCATCGTGCAGCGATTCTTGAATGCGGGCGATTCACGGGAGATCGTCTTCACCCGCGGCACCACCGAGAGCATCAATCTCGTGATGCAGAGCTGGGGCCGCGCCAACGTCAAGGCCGGCGACGAAGTCGTGATTACGGGCCTCGAACACCACAGCAACATCGTGCCCTGGCAGATGCTGTGTGAGGAAAAGGGCGCCAGGCTCAAGGTGGCGGCCATCAACGACGCCGGCGAGGTGCCCTTCGAGGAATTCGAAAGGCTGCTCACACCGCGCGTGAAGCTCGCCGCCTTTTCGCACGTTTCCAATGCGCTGGGCACCATCAACCCCGTGGCCCGCATGACCGCCGCCTGCAAACAGCGCGGCATCGTCACCGTCATTGATGGGGCTCAGGCCGTGCCGCACGTGGCCGTCGATGTGCGGGCGCTTGGCTGCGATTTCTATGCATTCTCGGGCCACAAGGTCTACGGCCCCAGCGGCGTGGGTGCGCTGTATGGCCGCGCCGAGCTCCTGGAGGAAATGCCTCCGTGGCAGGGCGGGGGCGACATGATCAAGAGCGTGACGTTCGCGAAAACCGAGTACGCCGAGATACCCGCCAGGTTCGAGGCCGGCACGCCCAGCATCGCCGACGGCATCGCGCTTGGCATCGCGCTCGAATATGTCATGGGCGTGGGCCTTTCCAGCATCGCCGCCCACGAGCACGAATTGCTGCTCTACGGCAGCGGCAAGCTGGGTGAAATTCCCGGCCTGCGCATCATCGGCACCGCGCACGAGAAGGCGGGCGTGATTTCGTTCGTGCTCGACGGGATTCACGCAACCGACGCGGCCATGATCCTCGACCAGTTCGGCATTGCGGTGCGCACGGGCCACCACTGCGCGCAGCCGGTGATGGACCGCTTCAAGGTGGCGGCCACGGCGCGCGCCAGCTTTGCCATGTACAACACCAGAGAAGAAATCGACGCGCTGGCGGAGGGATTACAGAAGGTGCGCAGGATGTTTGCGTAAGTGAAACCGTACCGGGTCGCTTGTCGCGTGTCCCGGGTCATAGGAATCTGGCACGCGACACGTGAATCGGCACACGCGAAGCAATCGGGAATCATCATGGCAGACACGAAATCAGACACGCCCCAGCCCGTAGGGGCGGCGGCGCTGGTGGCCCAGGCCGGGGGGCCGGTTCACTCCGTGGCACCGGCGCAGGCTCCTGACGCTCTGAGTGCTCCCGCGCCGGAAGCGCCGCCTGCACCGGGGCGGCCCCTGACGCTGGTGGAAGCGCGCAACCTGAAAGAGCGCGTGATCGCAGTAATGAAGACCATCTTCGACCCCGAGATCCCCGTCAACATTTATGAGCTGGGCATGGTCTACAACATCAGCGTGGACCTGCAGGCGAACGTTGAAGTCATCATGACGCTTACCAGCCCCGCCTGCCCCGTTGCCGGCAGCCTGCCGGGCGAAGTCCAGAACAAAATCAAGGCCACGCCCGGCGTGAACAACGCCAAGGTCAACCTGGTGTGGCAGCCGCCGTGGAACAAGGACATGATGAGCGAAGCCGCCAAGCTTCAGCTCAACATCGCCTGAGGCGGCTCCCTGAAGTCACAGGCTGGACGTTCTACATTGAACGAGGCAGACTCTCCGGCCCGGAGGTGACCTTTGAGCTACGTGGACGGCTTTTTGCTGGTGATCAAGAAGAAGAACCTGAAGGCCTACAAGGAAATTGCAGGCGTGGCCTGCAAGGTTTGGCGCGACCATGGCGCTCTCGACTACAAAGAGTGCGCGGGCGAGGATCTCAAGGCCTCGCCGGGCTGCGGCAACTCGTACGCGGACTTACTCAAGTGCCGCAAGGACGAGACGGTCATCTTTGCGTTCATCGTTTACAAGTCCCGTGCGGCTCGCGACAAGGTCAACGCCAAGGTCATGAACGACCCGCGCATGGCGGCGGCCATGGAGGGCAGGAAGATGCCCTTTGACCTCAAGCGTATGTGGGTGGGCGGGTTTGCGAGCCTGGTCGAATTCAAGTAACCCTGAGGAAGCCATGACCATGAAGAAAGCAGCGAAGAAGGCCGCGCCCCGGTCGAAGGGCGTGGCGGTGCTTGTTTCAACGCGCAAGGGCGCGTGGATTTACGCCAGCGATTCTTCGCGCCGGAAGTGGGCCGTGAACGGGCCGCACTTTTTGGGACATACGGTTCACCACATGGTGCTGGACTTGCGCGACGGCAAGACGCTGCTGGCCGCGGCCTCGACGGGCCACCTGGGCCCGACGATTTTCCGCTCGACCGATTTCGGCAAATCGTGGAAGGAAGCCCAAAAACCGCCGGCCTTCCCTAAGGTTTCCGAAGGCGAGAACGGGCGCTCAGTCAAACACACGTTCTGGCTCACTCCCTGCCACGCCAATGAACCCGACGCCTGGTATGCCGGCACTTCGCCGCAGGGCCTGTTCCGAAGCAACGACGGCGGCGTGACCTGGGAGCCTTTACCCGGCGTGAACGACAACACCACCATGCGCCCCTGGTTTGGCACGGAGCAGGACGGCACGCCCGACGGCCCGAAGCTGCACTCAATCATCGTGGACCCGCGCGACAAGAACCACCTCTACTTCGGCATGAGCGGCGGTGGCGTGCACGAGTCGCTCGACCAGGGCAAAACCTGGACGCCCCTGATCGACGGCATGGAAGTCGTTGAGGGCTTCGGCTTTGACATCGCCAACCCCATGTTCCACGACCCCCACTGCGTGCGCATGTGCCCGTCCAACCCTGACCGGCTCTATCAGCAGAACCATTGCGGCATCTACCGCATCGACCGGCCGGCCAGGAAGTGGACGCGCATCGGCCGCGCGATGCCCAAAAGCGTCGGCGATGTAGGCTTCCCCATGGTCGTGCATCCGCGCGACGAAAACACCTGCTGGGTCTTTCCCATGGATGGCAGCGGTGTCTGGCCCCGCACGAGCCCCGACGGCAAGCCCGCCGTGTTTGTCACGCGCAACGGGGGCAAGACCTGGCAGCGCCAGGACAAGGGCATGCCGCGCGAGCAGGCCTGGTGGACGGTGAAACGCCAGGCGATGTGCGCCGATTCGCGCGATCCCGTGGGCCTGTATTTCGGCAACACGCAAGGTGAACTCTGGATGAGCCGCGACGAAGGCAAGAAGTGGGAGTGCATCGCGCGCAACCTGCCGCATATTTATGCCCTCGAGACGGCTGAGATATAAATGGTTCGTTGCAGGGGCGCAGCATCCTGCGCCCCTGCCGATTCATCCGCCATGCAAGTTCTCATCCCCAGCCCTTTGGTTTCCTATACGCGCAGAAAGAACGTCGAGGCGCGGGGCTCTACGCTTGGCGAAATGCTGCTGGACCTCGAGCGGCAGTTCCCCGGCATCCGCTTCCGCATGATCGACGAGCAAGACCGCGTGCGCCCGCACATGCGCATCTTCGTCAACGGTGAGCAGGAATTCAGCCTCAAGCGCCCACTGAACCCCGAAGACGAAATCTCCATCGTGCAGGCGCTCAGCGGGGGGTAGGGGCACAGCATGCTGCGCCCCTAGGCCTGGAAACGCAGCTTCGCGCGCTCGCGGGCTTTGGCCGCTTCGACTTCGCGATTGCGCGGCGAAGCTTGGGTTTTCAGCGATCGAATCAGCTTTCTTGCCGCGGTCGCGACTTCATCCACAGCCTGCGCAAACGTTGCCTCATTGGCCTGCGATGGCTGCGCGAAACCTGAAAGCTTGCGCACGAATTGCAGCGAAGCCGCGCGGATCTCTTCTTCGGTGGCGGGCGGCTCGAAGTTGAAGAGCGTTTTGATGCTTCGGCACATGGCGATGTCCCGGCGGTGGCGAAAGCTCAATAGGTGGTCAGCACCCAGCGGCGCCACTGATTGTCCAGCTCGTCAACGCCAAGGCCCAGAGCTTTCTCCAGGTTGGCAATTTCAGCGACCTTCTGGCCCGGCCTGAGTTTGAGCCACTGCCGGGCCTTGTCCGGGTGCTTCTCGAACAGGAACTCGAAGAAGGAAAAGGCCTTGGCTGCGTGCTCCATGTTCAGGGAGTTGAGGTCCAGCACGGCCAGGGACCGAAGGGAAGCGTCCGTGCGCGTCTGGGCCTGAAACAGCGCCAGGGCGCGCAGCTTCTGGGGACCCTCCGACTTCTTCTTGAGGTCCGGCTCCTCGGCGCCGCCGCCGACGGCCGTCTGGCCTTCTTCCTTGACCGTGTAGCGCACGGTGTTCGTGGTGCCCAGCAGCCGCCCCGTCATCAGGTAGGAGAAGCCCGTGTTGATCCAGGGTTCACTGCCGCCGCCGCGGCAGGAGTAGAGCACATTGATGGCGACGGTATTGCCCAGCATGTCGTCGCCGCTGGGCCAACCGCTTTCGCGGCAGAAGAAGCCCCAGGGGTCCTTCTGCGAGCTGCCTGCCAGCTTGCGCGCGAGTTCAAGATCTGAACCGGTCTTGCCGGAGAGTTTTTCCACCATGGCGAGATAGTGTTCCTGGCGCTGCACCACCGTGCCCGTGAACTGCCGCCCATTGAACACCGGGCCCTCGATCTTCAGAGTGTCGCGGCTGAGCAGGATGATGCCCTCCAGCACCCGGTGCAGGCGCGCGGCGCGTTCGTCGCTCTCCACGGCACGGGCCACGGTGTGCGTCCCCTTGCGCACCCACAACCTGGCCCCGATCACCTTGCCCTGGGGGTCTTCTTCGGCAACCTTTTCGCCTTCACCCGCCTCCTGCAGATGTCTGGCGCCCGTTTCGCGCGCGGTTTTGGCAAAGGACGGTCCCCATTCCTCGCCGATCTTCACGTGGCCGCGCGCCTTGCGCGCCTCGGCGTCGTCGGGCGTGTAGTAATTCAGAAAGCTCTCCAGCGCCAGCGCGTCCTCGGCGGCCTGGGCGTCACGCGCCCGCCGGGCCGCGGCGCGTATCTTGTCGGCAAGTCGCTTGTAGGCCGCGTCGCGCTTCTTGCCCAGGCGCTCGCGTTCGGCCGTGAGCTTGTCGCCGGAAAGGCCGTCCTTCTGGGGCAGGGCGTCCTTGGCGTTGAGCACCCAGCGGCCGTCCTTCTTCTCATAGCCCTGGGCCTTCATGGCCTTGTCGAATTCCCGCACGAGCACCACAGCGCGACCGAAGTGAAAGCGGGCATCGGAATAGATTGTGGCCTTGGCGAACTCGCGCCCGATATCGGTGTGTTCATCGGCCAGAAGCTCGAGCACTTTCTGCCGCTCGGTCTCGAAGTCGAAGGCGGCCTGCGCCACCACCGAAGCCTGCACCAGCAACGCCAGACACAGCGCAAATGCCGCTCTCTTCATGGTGACCTCGCTTCAGGGCACGCCGCAACGGGTGCTTTGCAGGCCCTTCCTTGGCCCCTTCTGGGGACATGTCACAATAACAAAGGAAGCGCGGCCATGCCGCGCTTCCCGGTTTGCCGCTGCGACACTGCTGAAGGCTCAGAGGGCCGCCAGCAGGTCGGTCTTGGTGATGATGCCCCAGTCCCCGCTGGCCTTTCTTACGAGCGCGGCCGGCTTGCCGGACTCGAACAGGGCCAGCAAGTCCGTGCCGGCGGTGTCTTCATGCACGATGGGCAAGGGCTCGCCCATGACCTCGCGCACGGTGATCTCCGTCAGCTTGCGACCCTTGAGCAGCAGCTCGATGACTTCGTGGTCGTAGAGGGCACCCACAGGCTGGCCGTTGTCAAGCACGGGGATCTGGCTGAGGTCCATGCTCTTAATCTGCTTGAACACGTCGGAAAGTTTGGCGTCCGGCGTGGTGGTGATGAGCTGCTGCTTGCGGCCGTGGCTGGAGAGCACCTCGCCCGCGGAGAGGTCTGTCTCGTCGAGCATGCCGGTGTCGCGCATCCAGTCATCGTTGTACATCTTGGACAGGTAGCGGTCGCCGACGTCGCAGAGAAACACGACAGGCAGGGCGCTGGAGGCCGGCGCGTTAAGCTTGACCCACTTGGTGGCCCCGGCCAGGGTCATGCCCGTGCTGCCGCCGGTGAAAATGCCCTCGATGCGCGTGAGCTTGCGCGCCGCGGCGTAGGCCTCCTTGTCGCTGACCTCAACCACGTCGTCGATATGAGTGAAGTCCATGGTCTTGGGCACGTAGTCGAGGCCCACACCCTCGACGGTGTATTGCCGGTTGGGCGCAACAGCGCTCTTGTCGCGGAAGTAGTGCAGGTAGTAGCTGCCCATGGGGTCGCAGAGGATGACCTTGACCTTGGGGTTGTTTTCCTTGAGGAAGCGGGCCACGCCGTTGATGGTGCCGCCCGTTCCGGCGCCGGCGAAGAAGTGGGTGATCTTGCCGTCCGTCTGGTCCCAGATTTCGCGGGCGGTCGTCTCGTAGTGAACTTTGGGGTTGGCCGGGTTTTCGAACTGGCCCACATACAGGCCGTTGGGCGTTTCTTTGGCGATGCGTTTGGCCACATTGAGGTAGTGGCGGGGGTCTTCCTTACCTACGGCAGTGGGCGTGACAATGACCTTGGCGCCATAGGCGCGGAGCAGGTCTATCTTCTCCTTGCTCATTTTGTCCGGCAGGCAGAAGACGCACTTGTAGCCCAGCACGTTGGCGGCAATGGCCAGGCCCAGGCCCGTGTTGCCGGCCGTGCCCTCGGTCAGGGTGCCGCCGGGCTTGATCAGGCCCCTTTGCTCGGCGTCGCGGATCATGGCAATGCCGATGCGGTCCTTGACGCTGCCGCCGGGATTGCGCTGGTCCAGCTTGCCCAGAAGGTTGCAGGAGAGGCCCCGCGAGTAGCGGGAGAGCTTCACCATCGGCGTGTGGCCGATGCAGTCGAGAATCGACTCACGAATGTCCATGACGGATTCCGCAAGCCGCGTCCGGATTGCGTCCCCCGAAGCGGCCACGGGAGACGAGTGATATGCCGGGCGCTGCCCGGGATCAGATCTGCTTGAGGCACTCCTCGAAGATGCGCATCATCTGGGCGTTGGGCAGGTAGAAGGTTGCCTCCTCCACACTGCTTTCGCGGTCGTTGTGGCGCAGGCACTCGGAGAGAAGCAGCTCCGCCACGCGCTTGACAGGAATCTCGCTGGTTGCCACGCCAATGGGCGGCACGGCCACGGTGCGCGCGCCGATTTCATTGGCGCGGTTGAGGGCGGCGCGCATGGAACTGACGATGCTGTCTTCGGTGCTGTGCTCATCGTAGTCCATGCTGGCGGCATGAATGACCCAGCGTGCCTTGAGGTTGCCGGCGTCCGTCGTGACAGCGTCGCCCAGGTCCAACTTTCCGATCGCCAGGCACTGGCGGACGATCTCATAGTCGACGTCGGGCCCCAGAGAACAGGAGTTTTCGGCCGAGAAGATGAGGTCGTTGTTGATCTCACTGATGATCGCGTCGGCCTCGGCATCCTTGACGCTGCCGAGTTTCAGGAAAATATGGTCTTTCATCATGGCGGTATGGCCTCGCGATGGTTTTGCGCCGCGTAGTCCTAGCGAGTGTTGGCGCGATTTCAAGCCCGAATCACCCGCCATTTGTTAACCTCCGGCCCTCATGGCGGCATTCCCCAGACGGGCCGTGTTTCTGGATCGCGACGGCACCCTGAACAAGCAGGTCGGCTACTGCGGCGATCCCGCGCGCATTGAACTCATCGAGAACGTGGCGCGCGCCGTCACCCGCATCAATGAGATGGGCCTGCTGGCCGTGGTCGTCACCAACCAGAGCGCCGTGGCGCGGGGCCTGGTGACTGAACAGCAGGTGCGCCGGGTCAACGCCGAAGTCGCCCTGCAGCTGGCCAAGGCCGCGGGGGCGCGCATTGACGCCTTCTACTACTGCCCCCACCACCCCAGCGAGGGCCAAGGGCCCTTCACCCGCGATTGTGACTGTCGCAAGCCCAAAGGCGGCATGCTGCGCCGCGCCGCCGAGGAGTTTGGCATTGATCTGGCCAACAGCTTCATGGTCGGAGATGCCGACATCGACCACCAGGCCGCCAAGGACGCCCACAAGGACCTTCTGACCTTCTCCCTGCCCAGCGGCTACAACAAGGGACTGGGCGACGTCCAGGTCAGCAGCCTGTGGCAGGCCGTCGAGCAGATCAGCCAGGTCTTGAGCGTGCGCTAAGCGCCGCCCGGTGCCGCGACGCCTTGGCACGCAGCGCCGGGCCTACTCCTTCTTCTTCGGCTCACCCGTGATGGGGCCTTCCTTCTTGCCGGGCTCCTGAGGCGGCGGGTTCTTCTCACGATTGCGGTGTTCCGTGAGCACGGGCAGGCTGGCCCGCTTCAGGAACAGGATGGCCATGCAGGTATTGACGAGCTGGGGCGAGGTCTGGCGGCCCATGTGGCCTGTGCGGCCCCAACTGCCGTCGTCCTGCTGGGCGTCGATGAGCAGGTTGGCGCCCAGTCTGTACCAGTCTACGGCGCCGTTGAGCATGCGCACCCGGGCCAGGGAGCAGCCGCGCTCGACGGAATAGAGGTTGTAATAGGCGCCGCTGCCGTCGCTGGATTGTTCAAGCGAGCCAATACCGTCGTAAATGCCGGAGTCCGTCGTGACGTACTTTTCGGCCATGAACACCAGCGCCCCGTGGATGCGACGCTCGATGTTGTCTTCCATCTCGGGCTGCATCTCGCCGCGCAGCCGCAGCTCGTCGAGGCACAGGGCCAACGTGCCCACGCCCGCCGCCGCAAACTGCAGCACCGGCAGACTCTTGCCCGGGCTGTAACCCCAGCCGCCGGGCTGCACTGTATTCCTGGTGCCGGTCTTGCGGCCGGCGCTGTCCTCCGACTCGTAGGGCACGGGTTTGAGCTTGGTGTAGTCCTGATAATTCTCAAGCAGCCGCCGCACCTCGCGCTTGAAAGTCTCTGCGCTGACTTCAGCCCCCAGCAGGCTGGCCGCCCGGTAACCCAGCATGGCGTACTGCGTGCAGGAGTTGTCGCCGCCAAAATTGCCGGCCTGGTTGCGGGGCGAATACTGGTAGCAATCGGTGCTCGGCGAGAATGATGCATCGAGATTCTTCACGAGCTGGTCAATGAGCCGCACGCGGTCTGCGGGCAGGGAACTGCGCAGTGTCTGGCGCGCGCGGCGGTAGCCTTCGGCCGTCACGGCCGTGAGCACCCCGGCCTCCTGGGCTTCCTTCTCGAAATACTTCTGCAGCAGCATGAGCATGATGCCGCACTCGTAGGGATAGCTGCTGACCATCCACTTCTTGCTGTCCAGGTAGGCCATGCCCTGAACGATGGACTTGTCCGTGCGGGGCAGGCCGCCGTGCAGCATGGCCAGCAGGCACAGCGCCGCCTGGCCGCAGTAGTTGTCGTGGCTGCCCTTGAAAGAGCCGTCAGGCTGCTGGACCGTGCGCAGGTAGGCGACGCCGGAATCGATGGCCTGGTTGACCATGTCGGCCGGGTCACCTCCGTAAACGCGGGCGGCGGCAGCCTCCACCAGGGCCAGGGCGTGCATGGCCATACCCGTTTCCATGAGCCCACGGTCGGCCAGAGGCTTGGCGCCCTCCAGAGGCCCGCCGCTGAAAGCCACCGCCAGCAACGCCGTTTCAACGGCCACACCGGCGGGATCATTGCCGATGCGGCTGTCGGCCAGGCCCAGGTCCTTGGCCAGGTTTTCGGTGGCCGTGAAGTTGCCACTGGCCCCCTGGCTCCGGGTGACGGCGTCCGTCAGGCTGGCCACCCAGGCCCCGGCCGTCAGCCCCTGCGGTGCTGCGAGCTGGCCCATGAGGACCACAGGCAGGAGCCGGGCCCCGGCGAAGGGCCCCACCCCCATCACGTAGGTGTCCTGCAAGCGTTTGAGAATGGCCGGGGCGCGGCTGAGCTGGCTGTTGGCTGCCTTGATGTCGGACTTCGAAAGCAGGGTCTCCGGGGCGCTTGCCGCCAGCGCCAACGCCGCCAGGGAGAACAGGTTGCTGTGCAGGTCAAGGCTGACGCTGTAGACGGCACGGTTCTTCTGCGAGGTGTAACCGTTGGGGGCGCTGTAAGCGCGGCCCAAAGCGTCCAGGTCGCGCGACCACTGCTTGCCGTCCACCGCCACGCCCATGGCGGCCGCGCAGCGCAGACCCAGGGCCCGCCAGAACTGGTTGGCAAACCAGGGAGCCATCAGTGCGCCCTGGACCACATGGACCGAAGTCGTGCTGCAGGCGTCCTTGGCGCTGTCCATGAGCTTGCAGAGTTCGCCCGCGCGCTCCAGCAGCAGGCCGCGCTCGCCCATGGCCGGCCGGCTCAAAGCCGCGCGCAGCACCGCCAGATGCACCGCCACTTCGGCCAGGGAATTGTCGGGCTTGGCCAGGGGCGAAGTGCGCAGGCGGCGCACCTGGTCTTCCACGGGGGGAGAGAGGGGCATGCCGCTTTCCAGCACGGCCCAGAGGCGCAGGGCCTCGGTGATCAGCATGGGGCCGGGCTTGGAGACCTCCAGGGGTTCCAGTATGCAGACGCGGTGCTTGCGGCCGCGCAGGAGTTCCTCCTGAAACTCCGGGCGCGTGAGAAAACGCAGGGCATCAAGCAGGGCGCGCTCGCGCGCCGGCAGTCCGGCGGCCAGGGCCCGGGCCTCGTTGACTTCTTCTTTATCGAGTTCGACGGGCTTGGTCTCGGCGGGCTTTTCGGGAGCCGGATTCTCGGCCGGCTTTTCCTGGGCCTGGGCGCGCCTGGCCTTCTGTGCGTCCACGGGGGCCGCCATGGCCGCCAGTAGCAGGACGCCCGCCATCATCGTCATGGAAAGGATGCGCATATTCACGTTCAGCCGCCCGGAGAAAGCACCGCGGGGATTCAGGTTACAAGCCTACTACCCATTGACCCATCCGGAACAACCCTGCTACTGGCCAGTGGCCGGGCCCTTCCTGGGGTCGCCCGGATCGGGCTTGCCCTCCCCGGGGCTGGACGACGGCCCCCTGGGTGAAGGCGTAATGCGGGGAGCCGCCTGGGGCCCGCGCCGCGAGGGCGAAAGCACCGTCGGCGCCGCCTTGGCCAGTGTCAGCACCGCAAAGGCCGTGTTCACCAAAGCGACACTGCCGCGCTCCTGCGCCGGGGCAGGAATGGGGTTGTTGCGCGCGTCGCGGGCCTGGGGCACGCCCGTCATCAGGCCCCAGGAGCCGTTTCCAAGCTGGCGCTCGCAGATCATGTCCACGAGGACTTCGTACCAGTTCACGCCCCCGGCCAGCACTACCGCGCCGGTCATGACGCAGGCACGCTCCAGAGACCAGGCGTCGTAGTAGAACCCGACGCCGTCCACGCTGGCCGAGGCCGGGGCCGTCAGTTCGTCGTGCCAGCGATTGGAATACTTGGCCGAGGGCTTGAGGAAGCGCTGGGCCAGCCAGCCCAGGCCGCCCCAGAGCACGTGATCGGAGAACTTTTCCAGCTCGGCGTCCATCTCCTCCTTGCCCCACTCGCCTCGCAGCTTGAGTTCGTCAAAGCACAAGGCCATTGAGGAAAGGCAGCCCGCCGTGCAGCCAAAGGAACCGCTGTCGGCGTCTGTTTTCTTCTCTTCGAGGTAGCTGCTCCAGTCCGGCCGGTACTGAAACTTGTAGGGGTGGGCTGTCTCCTGCGGCGCCACGGAAGACTTGGGGCCCCGCTTGGCCGCCGGCGGCGGCGGCACCTTCCAGGGGCGCTGCAGGGGCATGTGCGGCAGTTCGTGGTCTTCCTCGGCGTCGCCGATGAGCCGTTCCACCTCGTTGCGGAAGAAACTGATGGGCACGTCAATGGCCAGCATGCAGGCCGCCTTGAGCCCCAGCATGGCGAACTGGCTGTTGGAGTTGTCCCAGCCTGACTGCGGGTTCCAGGGCTTGGGACGCCGCTCTCCTGAAACCGGACGCGCCGGCGCGGGGTTCGGGTTCTTGCGTGGCGGCGGCAGGGCCCCCGGCGTCGAGGGCGGTGGCGTCTTGGGCTTGGGCGCGGGGCGAGGCATGCCGCCGCAGGCGTAATCAAAGCCATCCAGCTCGAACTGGCGCTTGGACTGAATCAGCTTGGCGCGGCTGCGGGCCAGTTCGCGGTAAGACCTGGGCATCAACCCCACGACCTTGTCGCGCGCGCGGTTGTACTCGGTCATGTTGGTGACCTCGTACATTCCGGCCTCGATGAGCTCTTTCTCGAAGTACTTCTCCAGCAGCATGAGCTGCACGCTGGCCTCGTAAGTTTCATAGCGCATGGAGTAGTTCTCGCCCTCGAGATACTTCATCGCGCGCTTGACCGCCTGGCTTTCGCGGGGCTCCCCCGCGTGCAGCAGCGCCAGCAGGGCCAGGCACTGCGGGCCCGTGCCAAGCTTGCCGCCCGCGCTCTTTTCAGGGCCGAAACTGCCGTCGGGGTTCTGGATCTTCACCAGAAACTCGCGGGCCTTGGCCAGCGCCGCCTTGGCCTTGGCCAGCGCCGGGGGCAGGGGGCGCTCTCTGGGCGCCTGAGCGGCTTCCACCAGCGCCAGCGCATGAATCAGCCGTCCGACTTCGGGCAGGCCCATCTTCGTCAGGGGGCCTTCGCCCGCGCGCACAAAGCCGCCGCACTCCGCCGCCAGCCCCAAAGCCGCCTCGGCAATGACCGCGAGGGGGTCCACGGCGCCCTGAGGCGCGTTGAAGCTGAATGCATAGGGCAAGTTGGTCGCAAACGCCCGCGAAGGCATGGACAGCAGCGTCTCGCGGCTCTTGAGGTTCAGGGCGTTGCGCCAGCCCACGGGGTCCTTGTGGTCCTTGGGAGCCGCCCCAAAGGCCTGCACCAGGGCCAGACGGCCGCCGTGCAGGGGTTCTTGCGCATAGGTCGATTCCAGGCGGGCCAGCACGGCGGGCATGCGCGTCTGGGCCACCTCGATTTCCTTGAGGTCCGACTTGCCGAACTGCCCCGCGGGCGCCCCCGCCGCAAGGCCGAAGGCCGCCATGGCCAGCAGGTTGGCGTGCAGGTCTTCGTCAACATGCGCCCCCTGTTTGCGCTGGCAGACCCACCCCAGCCCTTCCACGAACACGCGATTGAGAAAGTCAAGGTCGCGGCCCCACTGCTTGTATTCCGCGCCCAGACCAATGTCCGCCGTGCAGCGATTCACCACCGCGCGCCAGAAGTGGTTGGCGTACCACTCCACTGTCACCAGGGAATCCGAAGCCCAGTACGATTGCGGCGCGCAGGCGTTCGTAGCGGACTTGGCCGCCGCCGCCGCCTTGCGCGCATTCTCCAGCAGCTTGCCGCTCTCAGCGCCCGTGAGCCGCGCCAGGGCCGAACGGGTGACCAGCAGGTAAAGGCCCACGGGGGCCAGCTCGTGCTTGACCTCCGGCACCGGGGTCGCGGCCAGACGCTTGAAGGCCTGATCCATGGAGGGGCTGCGGGCCAGCCCCGTCTCAAGGACGGCCCAGAGCCGCAGTTGCTCGGCGAGGTCCAGGGGGCCCTCCAGGGAGCCGTCAAAGGGCGCAATGGGCGCCATCTCGCGCCAGCGGCCCTCAAAGATGTCGTCTTCGAACTGGCTGCGCAGCAGATAGCGCAGGCCGCTGATGACCGCCAATTGCTTGCGATCGGCCTTGTCCAGCAGGGCCCGGGCTTCCTTGACCTCGGCCTCAGACGCCACAGGCTCGCCCAGAGCCTCGGGCTTGTCTGCGGCACGAACCGTCCAGTGGATGCAAAGGAGCGCGGCTACAGCGAGTATCAACAGAGAACCACGAAGTTTGACTGGCATGATTGTCCGGAGGGGCGGGCAATCGGGGTTGCCCAGTGAATATACCCCGCTCATGACAACTTGCCGGACTTCCGAGAACTTTCCTTCACCGATTCGAGAAGACACAGACGCAACCCCCGGCTGCCGTGACAGCCGCGATCCAATTCCATAAACCATTGTGCTCAAGTAAGTTATGCGAAGAGGCGGCTTTCCCTCTCTGCTTCCACTCGCGCCGGATTTTCGGCGCATGCGTAAATAGCGCAATAGAAACGGTTTACGACTGATTATCAAGGCCGCCAATTCTTGTAGATGTCAGCGGTGGTCCCCCGCGTTTATAAGATGGCGCTCGGCGGGTGCACCTGCTCCCGCGTACCGGCGGAACCACAGGTAGGGCTATGGCCTATCGCGTCGAAAGACTCCCCCTCACGGCTGTGCGCGGCAGTGGCTCGCGCGCCAGCACGTTGGCGCGTCTTTCACGCCGCCGCACCAAGCTGCCCTCGCGGGTTTTCGCGGCCTTTGTGGCGCTTGCCCGCAAACTGGAGCGGCAGCGAGTTGCCCCCCTGAACGACGACACATGGCTCGAATGGGTGCGACAGGCCGGGGGCGGTCGGCGCCACGTAGAGTCCATGCGCGCGGTGCAAAGGCGTGACAGCCTTGCCATCGTGGTGCCCCTGCTCAAGGGGGCCGCGGCTCCGCGCATGGATGAAGTCCTGCGCCTGTTGACGGGCCTGCAACTGGCCAAACTGCTGCGCAAGCGCCAGGTTGAGAACGTGGCCGTGCTGGCCTGGCCCGTGCTTTCGGCCACCGATGAGGCTGAAGCCGGCGGCAGCGCCATCGTGCAGCGCTCGGGCGACCTCGAGGACATCAATTTCACCGGCGGCGACCCCCAGGCCTACCTCGAACGCCTGCGCACCACCCTGCCCGGCACGGGCTTTTCCGCCTGGCTCATCGACCAGATCGCGCGCGCCGCCAGCGAAGACGCCGACCGCTTCAAGGCGCGGCTGCTGCTGCGGCTGTTTGAAGACGACGGCCTGGCCCTGCTGGCACCCCATGCGGCCCTGGGCGGCGAGCAGGAGACGTTTGAGAAGCGGCTGGAGCGCCTGGGCGGGCAGATTCCGCTGTTGGGCGTGATCCGCGACGGCATGACGGGCCCTTCGGCCAAGGCCCCGCCGCTTTCTTATCCTTCTATCAGCGCCACGATGGTCGAGGGCAAGGTCGAGCAGTGGCTGACCAAGTTCGGCATCAGCGCTGAAGAGGTGCTGGCGCGGGAGGCAAAGCCCGAGGCCCTGGCCCTGCGGCACCTGCCGCGGGATTTGTCGGCCGTGTTTTCGCGCTTCAAGGAGGGGGTGCTGGGCGCCATGCTTCGCGCCGAGCTGAGCCTCAATGAGCTGGGATTTGCGCCCGTGGCCGACGTCAAGCGCGGCCTGGACAACTTCGACATGGGCTGCGACCGGCTGCGGCAGCGGGCGGTGGCGGAGGCCCAGCGCGAGGAAGAGATCAACCGGCGCCAACTGGCGAAGCTGTTTCATTACATGCTGCCCGTGGGCCAGCCCCAGCAGCATGTCGTGAGCCTGCTGCACTATCTGGACTTCTACGGGCCGGAGTTTCTGCCGGGCCTGCGCGCCTCGCTGGAGGCCGACGACCTGCGCCACCAGGTGCTCTACCTCGCGCCAAACAAGGGCGACGCCGAAGTCTGACCCTTCGCGCCGGCATTTCTGAGGCTCACCGTTTGCGCCCCAATTGGACGCACAGTGCCACATGCCTGATAGACAAAGCGGCTCGCAGGAACTGGTTGACCGCGGGCATAACGCGGCACCAAGCGACGCACCGCCTTTCACAGATCCGGTGCAGGCTCGCTGTCCAACGGCTTTGACCCCGAAGTCGCATCTGGGCCCCGCTTGGGGTAACGATGCTTGCCGGAGTCGGGGCGGCCGCTAGACTTTCTTCATGCCCGATTCGGCCACCGTCACCGACCTGCGCCAGATTCGCCTCGCGCTTGAGAACAACGCGCGGCTGACCTCCGTTTCCGGCGTGGCGCTGCTGCTTTCCGGCCTGCTGGCCTTCGTCGCCATTGGCATTACCTCTAACCTCGGCGCTGCCACCCCGGCTGCGCGCCTCAAGCTTGAGGGCGCCACCCTCGAGGCCCTGGCCCTGCTCTGGGGCGCCACTCTGATTATCACCGTGGCCCTGAACCTCGCTGGCATGATGTTGCGCGCCCGCCTCGACGGCCAGCCCCTCGCCGCGCGCCTTGGCAAGCGGGTGCTCTTTGCCATGTTGCCGGCCCTGTTTGTGGGCGGCGTGCTGACCCTGGGCCTGCTGGTACACCAGCGCCTGGACCTGATTTTCTCAGTCTGGATGTTGTGCTACGGCGCGGCCCTGGTGGCAGCCTCGAGCCACTCCGTCACGAGCGTGAAGTTCCTGGGCCTGTGGACTCTCTTCTGCGGCGCGCTGGCGCTCTTTCCTCCCGCCAGCTCCCTTGACACCATGCTGTTTACGGGCACGTTTGGCGCGGGGCACCTTTTGCTGGGCATCTGGGTGGGAGTGCGCTATGGCTGGTAAGGTCTCCGAACGTCTCAAGCCCCATGCCGCGCTGGACCTGGACCCCCTGATCCATGAGCGGGCCAGGCTGGCCATCCTGTCGGCGCTGGGCTCCCAGGGCGAGTTGAGCTTCACGGAGCTCAAGGCATTGACCGGCACCACAGACGGCAACCTCTCGGCTCACACGGCCAAACTGGAGCAGGCGGGCTACATTGAGGCCGCCAAGGGCATGCTGGGCGGCCGCTCGAAGACGACCTACACGATCACCGTGGCCGGCTGCCACGCGCTCTTTGCCTACCTAGAAGCGCTGGAGAAGCTGGTGGGCGAGGTCAAGGGCTGACCCCGCACTTTGACTTTCCGCGCATTTCCGCCTAACCCTTGGCCGGTCGCGAGTTAGCATGGTGGCGTTCACCCGCCGGAGAGTGCCATGGCCATCGAATATCTCGTCATTGAACGCATCGTCAGCGCCCACGAGCGCCACCCCGAAGACCGCGCCAACCCCGGTTTTTCCGGAGGTGAAGCCGAAACCATGATGCTGCGTAACTACGGCCTCCAGGGCTGGAAGCTGGTCACCGTACTCAGCGAGCCCGTCTCCCACGACAACTCGCGCCGTGTGTTCTACCTCATGCGCGAAGTCGCCTGACCACGGCCACCCATGCGCATCCTGGCCGCCCCGGACAAGTTCAAACACTGCTGCGACGCCAGGCAGGCCGCCGCCGCCATTGCCCGCGGCGTGCGCGATGCCGCGCGGCAGGCGGAAGTCGTCGAGCTGCCGCTTTCCGACGGCGGCGAGGGCACGCTGGACGCGCTGGCCAAGGCCTTTCCGCTGCGGGTGAAGTGCCGCGTGCTCGACGCCCTGGGGCGGGAGGTGGATGCCGAAATCGCGCTGGATGCCTCGCGCAAGGCGGCCCTGGTGGAGTCGGCTCAGGCCTGCGGGCTGTGGCGGCTTCAGGAGCACGAACGCAACCCCCTCCACACCTCGACGTTTGGCGTGGGGCAACTGGTGGCGCGCGCTCTGGACGAAGGCGTGAGCCGCGTGGTCATCGGCCTGGGCGGTTCGGCCACCAGCGACGGCGGGGCGGGCATGGCCCAGGCGCTGGGCGTGCGCTTCATGAGCGGCAAGGGCGAACTCCCGAGGCTGACAGGCGACGGCCTGACGCGCATCAGCGCCATTGACGCCTCGGGCCTCGACAAGCGCCTGCGTAAAGTGGAAGTCACAGCCCTGTGTGACGTGAACATGGGTCTGATCGGGCCAAGCGGCGCCACCCGCAAGTACGTGATTCAAAAGGGCGGCACCACCGGCGCCGTGGACAAACTGGAACTGGGCCTGGCCCTGCTGGCTGAGATGGTCAAGCAGATCAACCCCAAGGCCGACCCCCAGGACGAAGGCAGCGGCGCGGCCGGGGGCTTGGGCTTTGGCATCTCCACCCTGCTTGGCGGCAGGTTGCAGGCGGGCTCGCGCGCCGTGCTTGAGCTGCTGGGTTTTGACAAGCTGCTGGAGAACACGGCGCTGGTCATCACGGGCGAGGGCAGCTACGACGAGCAGACGCCCGACGGCAAGATTGTGTGCGAAGTGGCCCGGTTCTGCGGGCGCGCGGGGGTGCCCTGCGTGGTGCTGGCCGGCAGCGTCGTACCTGAACTGGAGATTGCGGGAGTGACGGCGGCCTTCGAGATTTCGCGCTTTGGCGCGCGCAAGCAGGACGCCCTGGACTCCGGCACTATCAACCTGCAGCGTTTTGCGCGCCACGTGACGCGCCTGTTTGCGGCAAGACCCCAGGGCCGCGCCTGAAAGCCATGAAAACCTGCCTGCTATTGGCCTTGACGCTTGTGCTCGGCGCCTGCGTGGGACCGGCCCGCAGCCCGGCCCCCGAGAGCCCCGTCGCGGCCTGCAGCCCCGCGCTTGAGGCCACCGAACAACCCCAAGAGAAAGCACCGGAGAAGGCGCCCAGGAAGTTTACGCGGCGCGTGGTAGTCACCACGGGTGTGCACGGCAACGAGCCCAGCGGATACCTCGTGCAGGAAACTCTGTCGGCCGACGGCTTTGTCGTGTTCGGGCCCTGCAACCCCTGGGGCATCCAGAACAACAAGCGCGAAATGGAAGACGGCCGCGACCTGAACCGTCTATTCGGCGATGCCACGGTGGCGCAGGTCAAGGCCGTCCATGACTTCCTCAGCGCCAACAGGCCGGACCTGCTGCTGGACCTGCACGAAGACCCCACGGGTGCCAAGGGCCCCTACCTGATTCAAAACGGCCCCAAAAGCGACATCGGCCGGCGCATCATCGAGGCCCTGCGCGACGAATATGCCTGGGACCCGGCCCCGGCCTGGGGACCCGTCAAGGGCGAGGACGGGCTGATCAAGCCCACCTCGCAGATGCTGGCCTGGCAGAAATCCTTCAAAGTTTATTCCCTGGCGGCCTACGCCTACTTCGAGTACGGCGTGCCCACCCTGACCGTCGAAGTGCCGGGCGAGTGGGACATGGAGCGCAAGAAGGCCTACCAGCTCAAGGTCTGTCGCGTGGCCCGCGAGCTGCTTGAGTCCGGGCCATGAGCGAGCCGCGCCTCGAAAAACGGCAGGACTTCTACCCAAACGGCTCCCTGGAGGCCGAGCGCAGCGTGCGAGTGGAGGCCGACGGCAGCGAGTTCAACCACGGTTCCTATACGCGCTGGCACCAAAATGGCGTGAAGGCTGAGGAAGGCCGGTTTGAAGACGGTGTGCGCGTAGGGCGCTGGCGAAGCTGGCTGGAGAGCGGGCGCAACTTCTTCGACGGCGACTACCTGCCCCACCCACAACCGCAATCCCCGCCACAGCCGCCGCCTTCGTCACCCTCGGCCATGGAGCGCTTCGCCGGCTTGCCCGTCAAGGGCCCGGCGCGGCGCGCTCTGGTGCTCGAAGTGGCGGCCGTGCTGGCCGTGTTCTGGCTTCCGGCGCTGGCCTCCGCCGCGACGCTGCTGGCTCAGAGCGACACCCCGGCCGGCTCGCTGCTGCTGAGCGAAATCAACCAGGCCGCTTCCAGTTTCGGAGCCTTTGCATTCCTTGCCTTTGTGGTGTGGAAGAGCGGCGAGGGCTTTGCTGCCTTTGGCCTGGGCCGGCCGCGCATCATCTTGGACCTCGTCGTGGGCTTCATCGCCTTCCTGATCCTCTTTGAAATCTATGTCCGGGCACTGACGCACTTTTATGGGCTCTATGAGACTCCCCCCATGCCTGAAGAGCAGCCGCCGGCGCCCACGGGACTTGAAATGGCCGTGCTCGGGGTGGCGCTGCTGCTCAACAGCCTCGCTGAAGAACTTGCCATGCGCGGCTACCTCATGCGGCGCCTGGGGCAGTTGACGCAGTCGTGGTTCGTGGCCCTGGTCGCCCCGGCCGTTCTGTTTGGCTGCTATCACATGTACGGCGGCGCGGGCCACGTACTGGTGACCTCGCTGCTGGGCCTGGTGTTTGGCCTGCTGTACTGGCTGACGCGGCGCCTGTGGCCCGGCATTCTCTGTCACACCCTGTACAACATGACCCTCTACGCTATTGACTTCGGTTTCATAGACTGGCGGTAAATTCTCCCGGGAGTCCCCATGCTCACCGTCATAGCCACCATCACCGCGAAGTCCGGCCGGGTTGGCGAAGTGCGCCGCGAACTCGACAAGCTCGTGGCCGCCACGCGCCGCGAAAAGGGCTGCATCAACTACGATCTGCACGTTTCCCTGAAGGACGCCTGCACCTTCGTGTTCTACGAGAACTGGGAAAGCGGCGAGGCCCTGCGCGCCCACGCCGAATCTCCCCACATGCGGGCCTGGGCCAAGGCGCGCGAGGCGCTGCTGGCCGCGCCCGTCAAGGTCGAACTCTTTCACATGGTGTCCCAGCCGGCGTAGAGGAGCTTGGTCAGGGCGGCGCAAATTTTCCGCACAGGGCCAGGGCACTGTGAATGCCGTCGCAGGCGGCGCTGACGATGCCGCCGGCGTAGCCCGCACCCTCGCCCGCGGGGTAAATGTTGGCCGCGTTCACACTCTGGCGTGAGTCGCGGTCGCGCACGATGCGCACCGGAGAAGCGGCCCGGGCTTCGATGGCGTGCAGCACCGCCTGATCGCTGATAAACCCGTGGATGCGCTTGTCAAACAGGGGCAGGTTAGCCCGCAGGGCGCGCACCAGCTTTTCGGGCAGCAGCGGCGCAAGCTCTATATAGCGGCGACCGCGCGCATAGGTGCCCTTGAGCGGCCGGGGCGAATTCAACAGGCGCAGGAAATGGCTCACCGGTTGGGCCGGACAGGTGTAGTCGCTCCCGCCCGCCTCAAAGGCCAGCCGCTCGTAGCGGCGCTGAAACTCGATGCCGGCCAGGGGCGCCTGACCGAACTCGGAAGGATCGAAGGTCGTCACCAGCGCGCTGTTGGCAAAGCCGCTGGCCTGCACCGAAAAGCTCATGCCGTTGGTGTTCAGACAGCCGCGCTCGCTGACCGCCGCAATCGTGATGCCCCCGGGGCACATGCAGAAGCTGAACAGTTCCGGCGCGCCCGGCGCGCGGCAGGCGAGGTCGTAGCTGGCGGGGGTGAGGCGGCGGTCGCGCGCAAAGCGGCCCAGTTGCGCACGGTCGATGAACGACTGGGGGTGCTCGATGCGCACTCCCATCTGGAAAGGCTTGGCCTGCAAAGCCACGCCGCGGGCCAGCAGCATCTCATAGGTGTCGCGCGCGCTGTGGCCCACGGCCAGCACCAGGGCCCCGCACTCCTGCCGCGCGCCGTTGATTTCAATGGCGCGCAGCCGGCCGTCGGCCAGCTCCACGCCGGTGAGCCTCGCGCCAAAGCGCACCTCGCCCCCCATGGCCTCGATGCGCGAGCGCATGGACACGACTACGCGCGACAGCACATCCGTACCCACGTGGGGCGCAGCATCCACAAGAATGCGCTCGGGGGCGCCGCAGTCCACGAAGGTTTCCAGCACGCGGAGAATGAAAGGGTCGCGGTTGCTGGTGTAGAGCTTGCCGTCAGAGAAGCTGCCGGCGCCGCCCTCGCCGAACAGCGCGTTGTCTTCTGGGTCGAGATCGACGCGGCGCGCGTTGAACAGACCGATGCGCTTGAGGCGGGCCAGGGCGGGCTGGCCGCGCTCGATGAGCAGCGGCTTGTAGCCATTGAGGGCCAGCACCCAGGCGGCAAATCCGCCGGCGGGCCCCGAGCCCACGACGACCACGCGGCCGCGCAGGGGCTCCTGGCCGCGGGCATCGCAGGTCAGCGACGGCGCAGCGGGGGCCAGACGGGCATTTTCGCCCAGGCGCCTGAGGGCATCTTCGCTGTCGAACTCGGGCGGAAGTTCGACGTCCACCGTGCAGTTGAAAAGGGGCGGCCGCTCGCGGGCGTCGATTCCGCGCTTGACGAGTTTGACCAGGCCCGGCTTGTCCATGCCCAGACGCTCGGCAGCTTGACGCTGCAACTCGCGCGGCATGTCAGCGTCAAGTGCGACCTGGAGGTTGTAGAGGCGAAGGATGGGCATTGGGTAGTTGCCGGGCGCAGTGCCTGCCTGGCCCGGCCGGGTCCAATTACACTAGAACCAGGACTGCGGGAAGGCAGCGGCGCGCCAGAGGGCCAGGGCGTCCATCGTCAGGGCCACTGCCACGTGCAGCAAGACGCCGCCCCAGATGCTGCGCGTCCTGAGCGCCAGCCAGCCCAGCACCACCCCCGCCACGATGGCCCCCAGGGCCTCCGGCAGGGGCTTATGGTAGTGGATCATGCAGTAGGGCACCACCATCACGGCAATGGCGCCCGGGCCAAAATCCTTCTCCAGCACAAAGACCATGAAGCCGCGAAAGAAGAACTCCACGGCCACGAACTGCAGCCCGTAGATGCCCCAATAGCAGGCCAGCACCAGCCAGCACCAGCGCGCGCAGTGCTGCGGCTTGAGGAAAGGATAAGTCTGCAGGAACCCCTCCTGCGTGGCCGCCCAGAGCACGCCCGGCACCATGACCAGGAACAGCAGCCCGTAAAGCCAGAGCTTTGAAACAAAGCCGCGCGCGCCAAGGCCCAGATCAGCAAACGAATAGCCGGCGAAGCGGCAGGCCGTGAGGGGCACCACGACCCAGAGCAGCAGGGTGCCCCCCGTCCACCAGGCCTGGGGCACCAGCACCCCCCACCAGGGCCCGCGCTCGGGGTAGCCCATGAGGGCCGCGCGCTCGAAGGAGCCAAAGACCCCCGCCGGGGCCAGGGTGGCCGCGGCCTCGGGAAACCAGGCAATCATGCGCGTGGAAAGGAACAGATACTCGCACAGCGTCAGCGCCAGGGCAACGTAGGCCAGCACGGCAAAGGCCCGCGCATGTTGCCGCAGGTCCTGAAGGAAGGCACGGAGATTGAGGTCAGCCACAGCCGGAGTATAGACGAATTCAGGTGCCAAGGGACAATGGCAAGCCTTGCCCGCGCTGGAGGCTTTGGCCTTTACTTATCGCTCCCGACTTCTTACCTCTGACCTCCCTATGCCCATGGACGTCGTCTACATCAGCAACCTGCTGGCCGAGGGCCTGGCCGCCTTCGACTCCGCGGACTCGCCCCAGGCGCTGGAGGCCGCGCGCCTCAGGTTTGTGGGCCCCAAGGGGCTGGCCAAGGCAGCCTTGGGCGCAGTCAAGGAAGTGCCCAAGGAGCAGCGCGGCGAGTTCGGCAAGGCCGCCAACGGCCTGAACAAGGCCCTGGAAGAGGCCTTCGAGCGCGCCAAGGCGCGCCTGGGCGATGCCCGGCCCCTGCCGGCGGACGCCATTGACATCACCAAACCCGGCACACGGCGCGAACTCGGGCACGCCCACGTGATTACGCAGACCATCGATGAAATCGTGGGCATCTTCAACCGCCTCGGCTTTGCATTGGCCGAGGGCCCGGAGGTCGAGGACGAGTTCCACAACTTCGACGCCCTGAACATTCCCGCGGGCCACCCCGCCCGCGAGCTGGACAACAACTTCTACCTCCAGTTCACGCAGCCCGATGCCGCGCCACAGCCGGTTCCCATGCTGCTGCGCTCGCAGACAAGCACCATCCAGATTCGCGCCATGGAGGCGGCCAAAGCCGAGGGCAGCGACGCCAAGGTGCGGGTGATTGCGCCCGGCCGCGTGTACCGCCCGGACACGGTGGACGCCACGCATCACTTCATGTTCCACCAGATCGAGGGCCTGGCCATCGAGCAGGGCCTGACGTTTGGCGACCTGAAGTCGGTGCTGGAGCTGTTCGTGAAGGAATACTTCGGCGCTGACACACGCATGCGCTTTCGGCCCCACTACTTCCCGTTCACGGAAGTCAGCGCGGAGGTGGACATCGACTGCGCCATGTTCAAACACCTGCGCAAGCCCTGGCTTGAGGTGCTGGGGTGCGGCATGGTGGACCCCAACGTGCTGCGCGCCGTGGGCTATGATCCGGCGAAGGTCACCGGCTTTGCGTTTGGCATGGGCGTGGAGCGCATGGCCATGCTGCGGCACGGCATTGGCGACATCCGCTGGTTCACCAGCAATGACCTGAGGTTCCTGCGGCAGTTCTAGAATACCGGAGCGGACGAGAACCGGAGCGACTGACAGGCGGCAGGCCCCTGCAGACTCCGGCGCTCAAGACCTCACGATGAGCCAAGAACGCAAATCCCGCTACACCCTGCGCGTGGAGAAGGAATACTTCAACTTCTCCTGCGCCCACTTCCTGATCTTCGCTGACGGCTCGCGCGAGCCCCTGCACGGCCACAATTACTGGGCCTGGGTCGAAGTGGAGGGTGAGCTGGGGCCGGGCCACTACCTGCTGGACTACATCACGTTCAAGCCCCTGATCAAAAAGCTGTGCGACGACCTCGACCACAAAACGCTGCTGCCCTCCCAGTCCCCGCACCTGAAGGTGTGGCGCGAGGGAGAAAACGTGCTGGCGGAATATCGTGACGGCAGCCGCTTCAGTTTCCCGGCCTCGGACACCCTGGTGCTGGACCTGCCCAACACCTCAACGGAACTGCTGGCCACCTACCTCGCGCAAGGCGTCTATGACGTGTTGCGCAAGCGGGGTGAACATAGGCACTTGTCTTCAATCACGGCAGGTGTAGAAGAGGCTCCCGGACAGCAAACCAGTTTTCGCTATGAGTTGCCGCCGGCCTGACATGGAGCTAGTGTCTTGTCGCGCGGCTGTAAATTCGCAAGTCCTGAACGAAGGGGGCGGCCTTGGCACGCGTAGAAGAATCCGGCAAGTCCATCACGTTCTTCATCGGGATTGCCAACATCATTCTGGCGTTGGTCTGGGGCGGGCTGTACGGCTCGGGCCTGCTGTCTTCGCAGAGCATCCTGTCATCGCGCAGCATGCTGCTGTACGTTCTGACCATGTTCCTGGCCGGCTTTGGCATCATCTTTCCGTTCGTCGAGAAGACCTACTCCGACCGTGCCGGCATCAGCCAGGGTCTGGTTTTTTCGGTCGTGGCCGTGGCCCTTTATGCCGCCTTTGTCGGCGCCTACCTGAAGTTCGGCAGCCTCGAACTGATGACCATCCTCGGCCGCTGACGGGCCGATGCCAGTGAAGTCCGACCGCCCCGACTCCCGCATCTTTGACCTTGTTGTGGCCGGGGCCGGCCCTTCCGGCCTCATGGCCGCGCTGCAGGCCGCCAAGGCCGGTCTGAAAGTGGCGGTACTCGAACGCAACAGCCTGCCCGCCCGCAAGTTCGCCATGCTGCGCCGCGGCCTGGGCAGCCTCAGCCGGTCCGACATCTCCCACGAGCATCTGCGCGGCCGCCACGAGCGTTTTGCCTCCGACGCCCTGGAGGCATTTGATCTCGCGGCGTTGCGCCGCTTCTTTCGCTCCCTTGAGGTCGAACTCATCGAGGAAGAAGGCCGCTGGTTGCCCGCCTCCAGAAGCGGCGTTGATGCCGCCGTGGCCCTGGTCGTCGCCGCCGAACGTGCCTCAGCCCAGATCCACTGCGACACGAGCATCCTTCGCGTCAATGCAAAACCAGGCGGCTTTGACGTGCAGACCTCGCGCGGCGATTACCATGCCCGGCACCTTGTGCTGGCCCTGGGCGGTCCCCACTTCCCGCAACTGGGCGCCACGGAATCCGGCTTCAAGTTCGCGCGCCACCTCGGACTTGCCGTTGAGCCGCCGCGCCCGGCTCTGGTGGGCCTGCGTACCCGCGAAATCTGGCCCTTCAGGCTTCCCGGCCTGTGGATGGAATGTCGCGCCAGCCTGATGCAGGAGGGCCGGCTGCTGCGCGAGGCCGAAGGGCTTGTCCTGTTCACGGCGGGCGCTCTGGTTGGCCCGGCCATTGCCGCGCTGAGCCGCGACGTTGACGAAGAAGCCTGCGCCCGCGGCGAGGTCTGCCTGCGGCTCAATTTCTACCCGGAACTGGGGCCCGAGGACGTGGCCCAGTGGCTGTTCCGCACGCTGGGCCAGCACACGCGCATGCTCGCGCCTGACGCGCTGGACCGCATGCTGCCGCGCCGCCTGGCCGTGGAGCTCTGCCGCGTAGCGGACATCAACCCCCGCTGGCGCGTCAACCGCCTGAGTGAGTCGCAGCGCAAACGGCTGGAGGGGCTGCTGACAGACACGGGCCTGACGGTGACCCAGAGCCTGGGCTGGCGCGCGGCAGAAGGCAGCCGGGGCGGCGTGAACGTGCGCGAGGTGAACCCGCGGACGTTTGAGTGCCGGAGCATCGCAGGCCTGCATGTGGTCGGCGAGATGCTGGATGTGGATGCGCCCAGCGCCGAGATGAACATTCACTTCGCGCTGGCCAGCGGCTGGTGCGCGGGGACGGCGCTGGCGGCCAAGGCACCCCGCAAGAAGGCGCGCAAAAAGACCGTCAAGCGTTGACGGCCACTTTGCCCAGAATGCGGCGGATCACGTCCTGGCCGCTCTTGCCGCCGCGCCGGTCAAAGCTGGCGCGCTCGACGATGCGATGGGCCAGCACGGGCACAGCCAGGGCCTTGACGTCGTCAGGCACCACAAAATCGCGCCCTTCGATCATGGCCAGAGCCTGGGAGGCGCGGAACAGCGCCACGCTGCCGCGCGGACTGACGCCGGCCACGAGCTTGGCGTTGTTGCGGGTTTCCTGGACGATCTCGAGGATGTAGTCGGCGATGGCGGGGTCGACGCGCACGAGCTTGGCGGCTTCCTGCATCCTGAGCACGTCGTCACGCGTGAGCACCTGCTGCACGGCGGCCAGGGTGCTGCTCTGGGCGTGTTCGAACAGGATGCGTTTTTCGTCGGCCACGGTGGGATAGCCGACCTCGAACTTGAGCATGAAGCGGTCGATCTGGCTTTCCGGCAGCGGGTAGGTGCCGGCGTGCTCGGCGGGGTTCTGGGTGGCGATGACGAAGAATGGCTCGGGCAGTTTGCGCGTGGTCCCTTCGGCCGAGACCTGGTGCTCGCTCATGGCCTCGAGCAGGGCGCTCTGGGTGCGCGGCGTGGCGCGGTTGATTTCATCGGCCAGCACGATGTTGGCGAAAATGGGGCCTTCGCGGAACTCGAAGCTGCCGTCGCGCTGGTGGAAGATGGAGGTGCCGATGATGTCCGTCGGCAACAGGTCGGGCGTGAACTGAACGCGCGAAAAGCGGCAGTTGACGGCCTGGGCAAGCGCACGGGCCAGGGTGGTCTTGCCCAGACCGGGCAGGTCTTCAATGAGCACATGGCCGCGGGCAATGAGCCCCGTGAGCAGCATGCGCACGACCTCAGGCTTGCCGACAAGGGCCCGATGGAGCTGCTCGGCGAGTTTTCGGGCCAGTTGCTGGGGCATGAAGGCACACGCTCAAGGACCACAGGAACGGGCGGCTGAGGATTAAACGATAGACTTGGGCGCGCGTTCGGTCAACGCGCGCCAAGTCCATCAACGATTGTAGGGATTTCGCTAGGCGATCTTGACGTTCGCAGCGGCCAAGCCCTTCTGGCCCTGAGTGACGTCAAAGGTGACCTTCTGGCCTTCCTTGAGCGACTTGAAGCCTTCCTGCTTGATAGCCGAGTAGTGAACGAACACATCCGGCCCGCCGCCATCCTGCGTGATGAAACCAAAACCCTTGGCGTCGTTGAACCACTTCACAGTACCTGTAGCCATAACCACATTTCCTTATGCCGCCGAATCAGCCCGCCTGGCGGCTCGTTGCGCCGGCGCCGTGAAAGCAAACGCGCTGCACTGGGCACCGGATATTCCACAGGACGCACTCCACTGCACCTCGCAGCGGCGCCTGCCTGATCCGCGGAGCTAACGCGAACACCAGTATGTTATCAACGCCGCCAAGCCGCGCCATGGCAAATCTGGAGTCTTATCACTATCTGCACAGAACGCCCTATGGGCG
>ERZ761602.2290-NODE-2290-length-30538-cov-7.812978_pt1 | contig 30538 bp, 24 predicted proteins | sample MGYA00512165_ERZ761602 | MGnify/ENA primary metagenome ERZ761602 (study PRJEB28899, sample SAMN02445085) | bioreactor sludge metagenome | biome: EBPR sludge; isolation source: Thorneside wastewater treatment plant | place: Australia: Brisbane, Thorneside...
AGCGGTCTCCAAAACCGCAGGTTGGGGGTTCGAGACCCTCCTGGCCTGCCATCTTCCCGATGGCAGATTCCGATCCCACCCGCCCGTTCCGATGGCGCGAACCCATGCCGAGCGCGTAGAGCCAACATCGCATGAATTCGACCAAGCCCGAACAGCAAGCCCCCAATCGCGCCGATACATTCAAGCTGCTTGCCGCCAGCGCCATCGTTTTGAGCGCGCTAGTCGCTTTTTACGTCTTCGCCAATCACTCGCTGCTGGCGCGGGTCGTCGGTTTGCTGGCGGCGGCGGTGGCGGCGGTGGTTATTGCCCTGAGAACTGAAAGGGGCGCGGAAACTCTTGAATTCATTCAGGACGCACGTACCGAACTGCGCAAGGTGGTCTGGCCAACCCGCGCCGAAACCACTCAGACCACATTGGTCGTGATCGCCATGGTCGTGATCATGGGGCTGCTCTTGTGGCTGTTCGACATCCTGTTGTTTTGGCTGGTCCGGCTGGTTACCGGCTAGTGGAGCCGTGGTATGGCGATGCGGTGGTATGTGGTGCAGGCCTATTCCGGCTTTGAGCAGCATGTCAAGCGCTCCCTGCTGGAGCGGATCAATCGCGAGGGTCTGAAGGACCGGTTCGGCCAGGTGTTGGTGCCCACCGAGGAAGTGGTGGAAATGCGCGACGGTCAGAAACGCAAGAGCGACCGCAAATTCTTCCCTGGCTACGTGCTGGTGCAGATGGAAATGGACAACGAGACCTGGCACTTGGTCCGCAGCGTGCCCAAGGTGCTTGGTTTCATCGGCGGCACGAGCGACAAACCAGCACCGATCTCGGAAAAAGAAGCCCAGGCCATCTTGCAGCGAGTCCAGGACGGCGTGGATAAACCCCGGCCCAAGGTGCTTTACGAGCCCGGCGAGATGGTGCGCGTCACCGAAGGACCGTTCAATGACTTCGAGGGTGTGGTCGAGGAAGTCAACTACGAGAAAAGCCGGTTGCGGGTGGGGGTGATGATTTTCGGGCGGACCACGCCGGTGGAACTGGAATTCAGTCAGGTCGATAAGGTATCCCGCTGACCGGCGCTCGCCGGTCGCCTTGTCGCCGTCCGGTCGCGGACGGCTCATTCGGGGAGCCGCGAGGCGTTCGTACCCGTCAGGAGTCACGATGGCAAAAAAAGTCACCGCATACGTCAAATTGCAGGTCGCGGCCGCCAAGGCCAATCCCAGTCCGCCGGTGGGTCCGGCGTTGGGCCAGCACGGCGTCAACATCATGGAGTTTTGCAAGACCTTCAATGCCCAGACTCAACATCTGGAACCGGGCTTGCCGATTCCGGTGGTGATCACGGTCTACAGCGACCGCAGCTTCACCTTCATCATGAAGACCCCGCCGGCCTCGGTGCTGCTCAAGAAGGCGCTGGGTCTCGCCAGTGGCAGTTCCAACCCGAACACCAAGAAGGTGGGCACCGTTACGCGCGCCCAGTTGGAAGAGATCGCCAAGACCAAGACGCCCGATCTGACCGCCGCCAGCCTCGACGCGGCGGTGCGGACCATCGCCGGCAGCGCCCGTTCCATGGGCCTTGATGTGGAAGGAGTATAGGCCATGGCCAAGCTTTCCAAGCGGATGCGGACGATTCGCGCCAAGCTGGTTCCCGGCAAGTTTTATCCGGTCGAGGAAGCTCTGGGTCTGCTCAAGGAAGTTTCGGGCGTCAAGTTCCGCGAATCGGTGGACGTGGCGATCAACCTGGGCGTCGACCCCCGCAAGTCCGACCAGGTGGTGCGCAGCGCCACGGTATTGCCCCACGGCACCGGTAAGACCGTGCGGGTTGCGGTATTCGCCCAGGGCGCCAACGCCGAGGCCGCCAAGACGGCCGGCGCCGACGTGGTCGGTTTCGAGGACCTGGCCGAGTCGGTCAAGGCGGGCAATCTCGATTTCGACGTGGTCATCGCCGCGCCCGACGCGATGCGGGTGGTCGGCCAGTTGGGCAAGATTCTCGGCCCGCGCGGGTTGATGCCCAACCCCAAGGTTGGCACCGTGACCCCCGACGTGGCGGGCGCGATTCGCAACGCCAAGGCCGGCCAGGTCCGTTATCGGACCGACAAGGCCGGCGTCATCCACTGCATCATCGGCAAGGTGGATTTCGCCCCGAATCAGTTGCGGGAAAACTTGCAGGCGCTGCTGCACGACTTGCAGAAGATCAAGCCCGCAACCTCCAAGGGGGTCTATATCCGGCGCGTGACCGTTTCCACCACCATGGGTCCGGGCCTGGCGGTGGATCAGGCCACGCTGTCGCTCTAAACCCAAGCGTCCCCTGGCGCCAGGCCGGGGACGCAACGAACTTTGGGCCGACCGGAAAATTCCCGGTCCGCGTCAAAGACCGCGGGCGTCGTCAGGCTTAATCGCTTCCGGCTCGCCGGAGCGGCCCGCGCAGACGGCAAGGCTCTTCCGGACGATTTCTGGTAAGGCCGCCGTTCCCATTCTCCACGCCGTGGAGAAGAAACCGCGAGGTAACGCAATGAGTCTCAATCTGGCGGAAAAACAGGCTGTGGTGACCGAGGTCGCCAAGGTGGCTGCCAGTGCGCACTCCGCGATCGCCGCCGAATATCGGGGTTTGAGCGTCGCTCAGATCACCCAACTGCGCGTGAAAGCGCGGGAAACCGGCGTCTATCTGCGCGTTGTCAAGAACACCCTGGCGCGGCGCGCCGTGCGGGGAACCGAGTTCGAGTGCCTGCGATCAAGTCTGGTGGGACCGCTGATTCTGGCGTTCTCCCAACAGGATCCAGGCGCGGCGGCGCGGTTGTTCAAGGAATTTCTCAAGGAAAAAGCCAACGACAAGTTGGTCGTCAAGGCCCTGGCGGTCGGTGGACAAGCGTTTCCAGCCAGCGAGCTGGACCGTCTGGCCAGCCTGCCGACCCGCGACGAAGCGATCAGCCTACTGATGGCCACTCTGCGGGCGCCGCTCGACAAGTTCGCGCGGACTCTCAACGAAATTCCGGGCAAGCTGGCGCGCACCCTCGACGCGATTCGGCGACACAAGGAAGAAGCCGCTGCTTGAGCGTTTCGGCAACACAGCCCAATTGGTCGAAAGTGATTGATTGATAGTGTCCTTATCAGGAGTGAAGTGGTTATGGCCGTTTCGAAAGAAGACATTCTGGACGCCATCGCGGGTATGACCGTGATGGAAATCGTGGACTTGATTGCCGCGATGGAAGCGAAGTTTGGCGTGACCGCCGCCGCCGCCGTGGCCGCCGCCCCGGTCGCCGTGGCCGCCGCCCCGGTCGAGGAAAAGACCGAGTTCGACGTGGTGATGACCAGCTTCGGCGAGAAGAAGGTCGAGGTGATCAAGGTTGTGCGCGCGCTGACCGGTCTGGGGCTGAAGGAAGCCAAGGATGCGGTGGAAGGCGTGCCCTCCACCATCAAGGAAGGCATTCCCAAGGCTGAGGCCGAGGACGTCAAGAAGAAACTGGAAGACGCTGGCGCCAAGGTCGAGATCAGGTAAGCGCCGCGCTATTCGCCCTTTCCGTTCGGATAGCGTTGCGCGGCGTCACCTGGCTTGGATGGACCAGAACGGAACCGGCCGGCGATCCCTGGGGTCGCCGGCCTGTTTCTATTTGATTTAGAAGGGTTTATTCAATTCGCCCCCGCAGTTGACCGCGGGTGAGATCGGCTCCCGCTCCGGGCTGGTTCTTTGAGAGGAATCCCGATGGCTTACACTTTCACTGAAAAGCGACGCATTCGTAAAGACTTCGGCAAACGCCCCAGCATTCTTGAGACGCCCTACCTGCTGGCGATTCAACTGGATTCGTACCGTAAGTTCCTGCAAGCCGAGACGCCGCCGGGAGAACGTCGGGAAGAAGGATTGCACGCCGCCTTTCGTTCGGTGTTCCCGATCGTGAGCTATTCGGGCAACGCCCGATTGGAATACGTGAGTTATCGGCTCGGCGAACCGGTCTTCGACGTTCGGGAGTGCCAGTTGCGTGGGTTGACGTACGCCGCGCCGCTGCGAGTACGGCTGCGGCTGGTGCTGATGGACAAGGAAGCCGAGGCCGGCGCTCACAAGATCAAGGACATCAAGGAAAATGAAGTTTACATGGGCGAGCTGCCGCTGATGACCGACAACGGCACCTTCGTCATCAACGGCACCGAGCGGGTCATCGTCTCCCAGTTGCACCGTTCGCCCGGCGTGTTCTTCGACCACGACCGGGGCAAGACCCACTCCTCGGGAAAACTGTTGTTCTCGGCCCGCATCATTCCCTATCGCGGTTCCTGGCTGGATTTTGAGTTCGATGTCAAGGACATCGTGTACGCCCGCATCGACCGTCGCCGCAAGTTGCCGGTGACTATCCTGCTGCGGGCGCTGTTCGACGAACCCAACCCCAACGACCCCCAGGCGCGTAGCGTCAATGAACGCATTCTGGATATCTTTTTTGAGACCAATACGGTTCGGGTCGGCGATGAGGGGTTCAGCCTGGACCTGATGCCTGAGCGCCTGCAGGGCGAGACCGCCAGTTTCGACATCCGTATCGGCGACCGCCTGTTGCTGGAAGCGGGTCAGCGCGTCAAGGCCAAGCACGTCCGCGAGCTGACCAAGGCCGGGGTGGAAAGCCTGCCGGTCCCGCGCGAATACCTGATCGGCAAAATCCTGGCCCACGACCTGCGCGCGCTGGACACCGGCGAACTGCTGGCTCTGGCCAACGACGAACTGACGACCGACAAGCTGGAGAAGATTCAGGCCGGCGGCGTCGCCGTCTTCCAGACCTTGTACATCAACGACGTCAACCGCGGCCCCTATCTTTCCAATACCCTGCGCGCCGATCCCACCCGCGGTCAGTGGGACGCCCAGGTCGAAATCTATCGAATGATGCGTCCGGGCGAGCCGCCGACCAAGGACGCCGCCCAGCGTCTGCTGCAGGACCTGTTCTTCTCGGCCGACCGCTACGATCTGTCCGACGTGGGCCGGATGAAGTTCGACAGCCGGGTCGGTCATCGCCGGACGCCGCTGCCCGGCGCGCCGGCCAAGGAGCATTCTTCGGGCGTGCTGTCGATGGAGGATATCCTCGCCGTGCTCAAGGTGCTGGTCGACATCCGCAATGGCAGCGGCGTGGTGGACGATATCGATCATCTCGGCAACCGCCGCATCCGCTGCGTGGGCGAAATGACCGAAAACGTGTTTCGAATCGGCCTGGTGCGGGTCGAGCGGGCGGTCAAGGAACGGCTCAGCCTGGCCGAGGCCGAGGGTCTGACCCCCCAGGACCTGATCAACGCCAAACCGGTGGCCGCCGCCATCAAGGAATTTTTCGGCTCTTCCCAACTGTCGCAGTTCATGGATCAGAACAACCCCTTGTCCGAGGTGACCCACAAGCGCCGGGTCTCGGCGCTGGGACCGGGGGGGTTGACGCGCGAACGCGCCGGTTTCGAGGTGCGCGACGTTCACGCCACCCATTACGGCCGGGTTTGCCCGATCGAGACCCCGGAAGGCCCGAACATCGGCCTGATCAACTCGCTGGCGGTCTATGCCCGCACCAATTCCTACGGATTTCTGGAAACCCCGTACCGGCGGGTCGAGAACGGGCGGGTCGTCGACCGGATCGACTATCTGTCGGCCATCGAGGAAGGCCAGTACGTCATCGCCCAGGCCAACACCACGGTCGACCTCGAGGGCCGGTTGATCGACGAACTGGTGTCCTGTCGCCATCAGAACGAATTCACCCTGGCCGCGGTGGACAAGGTGCAGTACATGGACGTATCGCCCAAGCAGATCGTGTCGGTGGCGGCGGCGCTGATTCCGTTCCTGGAGCACGACGACGCCAATCGCGCGCTGATGGGCTCCAACATGCAGCGCCAGGCGGTGCCGACCCTGCGCGCCGACAAGCCGCTGGTCGGCACCGGTATGGAGCGGATCGTGGCGCGCGATTCCGGCGTGTGCGTCATCGCCCGGCGCGGCGGCGTGGTGGATTCGGTGGACGCCGGTCGCATCGTGGTGCGGGTGAACGACGCCGAGACCGAGACCGGTGAACCCGGCGTCGATATCTACAACCTGACCAAGTACACCCGCTCCAACCAGAACACCTGCATCAACCAGCGCCCGCTGGTGGGTGTCGGCGAAGCGGTGGCACGCGGCGACGTGTTGGCTGACGGACCGTCCACCGACATGGGCGAGCTGGCCCTGGGCCAGAACCTGCTGGTCGCCTTCATGCCGTGGAACGGCTACAACTTCGAGGACTCGATCCTGATTTCCGAGCGGGTGGTGCAGGAAGACCGCTTCACCACCATCCACATCGAGGAGCTGTCCTGTGTCGCCCGCGACACCAAGCTCGGGCCGGAGGAGATCACCGCTGACATCCCCAACGTCGGCGAGAGCGCGCTGGCGCGGCTGGACGAAGCGGGCATCGTCTTCATCGGCGCCGAAGTCAAGTCTGGCGATATCCTGGTCGGCAAGGTCACGCCCAAGGGCGAAACCCAGTTGACCCCGGAGGAGAAGCTGCTGCGGGCCATTTTCGGCGAGAAGGCTTCCGACGTGAAGGACACCTCGTTGCGGGTGCCGTCGGGCATGGACGGCACGGTCATCGACGTGCGGGTGTTCACCCGCGACGGCGTGGAAAAGGACTCGCGCGCGCGCCAGATCGAGGACGCCGAGTTGAAGCGGGTGCGCAAGGATCTGAACGACCAGTTGCGCATCCTGGAGGACGATCTGTATCAACGCATGGAGCGGATGTTGGCGGGCCGTCCGGCCGACGGAGGGCCCAACGGATTGCGCGGCGGCGAGACCATTACGGTCGATTACCTGCGCGGGTTGTCCGGCGAGCGCTGGTTCGAAATCCGGATGCGGGACGACGACCTCAACGACCAGCTCGAAAGGATCGCCCGCCAGATCGAGCAGCAGCGCAAGGATTTCGACAAGAAGTTCGAGGAGCAGAAGCGCAAGCTGATGCAGGGCGACGATCTGGCGCCCGGCGTGCTGAAGATGGTCAAGGTGTATCTCGCGGTCAAGCGCCGGATCCAGCCGGGCGACAAGATGGCCGGTCGCCACGGCAACAAGGGCGTCGTCTCGATGATCGTCCCGCAGGAGGACATGCCCTATCTCGAGGACGGCGCGCCGGTGGACATCGTGCTGAATCCATTGGGCGTGCCGTCGCGGATGAATGTCGGCCAAGTGCTGGAAACCCACCTGGGTTGGGCGGCCAAGGGGCTGGGCCTCAAGATCGGTCGGTTGCTGGACGCGCGGGCGCGGATCGAGGAGCTGCGCGCCTGCCTGGATCGGGTTTATAACGGCGTTGGCGAGCAGCGCGTGGATTTGGCGCAACTCGACGACGGCGAAATTCTGACCCTGAGCCGGAATCTGCGTGACGGCGTACCGGTGGCGACCCCCGTGTTCGACGGCGCGACCGAGACGGAATTGCGGGAAATGTTGCGGCTGGCGGATCTGCCGGAAAACGGCCAGACCACCCTGTTCGACGGCCGTACCGGCGATCCGTTCGACCGGCCGGTGACCGTCGGTTACATGTACATGCTCAAGCTGAACCATTTGGTGGACGACAAGATGCATGCCCGCTCCACCGGTCCGTACAGCCTGGTGACCCAGCAGCCGCTGGGCGGCAAGGCGCAGTTCGGCGGTCAACGTTTTGGCGAGATGGAGGTGTGGGCCCTGGAAGCCTACGGGGCTTCCTACACCTTGCAGGAGATGTTGACGGTCAAGTCCGACGATGTGAACGGCCGCACCAAGGTCTATAAGAACATCGTGGACGGCAACCACCGCATGGAAGCCGGCATGCCCGAATCGTTCAACGTGCTGGTCAAGGAAATCCGCTCGCTGGGGATCAACATCGAGCTGGAAAACGATGCGGTGGCGCCCAGGCGGGACGAATGACGCCAAAACGTCCGCCGCCCCTCCGGGCGGGACAATGCAATTCCGTGGGTGAGAGATGATGAGAGAGCTGCTGAACCCGTTCAAGCTGTTCGACGAGATCGAGGATTTCGACGCCATCCGGATCGGATTGGCCTCGCCGGAGATGATTCGGACCTGGAGCCGCGGCGAGGTGAAAAAACCCGAGACCATCAACTACCGAACGTTCAAACCGGAGCGCGACGGTCTGTTCTGCGCCAAGATTTTTGGTCCCATCAAGGACTACGAGTGCCTGTGCGGCAAGTACAAGCGGCTCAAGCACCGAGGCGTGGTCTGCGAAAAGTGCGGGGTGGAGGTCACCCTGGCCAAGGTGCGGCGCGAGCGGATGGGTCATATCGAACTGGCCTCGCCGGTGGCGCACATCTGGTTCTTGAAGTCGCTGCCGTCGCGGATCGGACTGTTGCTGGACATGACCCTGCGCGACATCGAGCGGGTGCTGTACTTCGAGTCCTACGTGGTGATCGATTCCGGCATGACCCCGCTGGAAAAAGGCCAGATGCTGACCGACGAAGCCTACCTGGACGCGGTCGAGCAGTATGGCGACGACTTCGACGCCCGGATGGGGGCCGAGGCGATTTACCAGTTGTTGCACGGTCTGGACCTGAAACAACTCGTCGTCGATTTGCGCGGTGATATCCTGGAGTGCGGTTCCGAAACCAAGCTCAAGCGGCTGTCCAAACGGCTCAAGCTGGTGGAATCCTTCCTCCACTCCGGCAACAAGCCGGAATGGATGGTATTGACCGTATTGCCGGTGTTGCCGCCCGATTTGCGGCCGCTGGTGCCGCTGGACGGCGGGCGTTTCGCCACCTCCGATCTCAACGATCTCTACCGGCGGGTGATCAACCGCAACAACCGGCTCAAGCGGTTGCTGGAGCTGTCGGCCCCGGACATCATCGTCCGCAACGAAAAGCGGATGTTGCAGGAAGCGGTGGATTCGCTGCTGGACAACGGTCGGCGCGGCCGGGCGATCACCGGCAGCAACAAGCGCCCGCTGAAGTCGCTGGCCGACATGATCAAGGGCAAGCAGGGTCGATTCCGCCAGAATCTGCTGGGCAAGCGGGTGGACTATTCCGGCCGCTCGGTGATCGTGGTCGGTCCCACCCTGCGTCTCCACCAGTGCGGCCTGCCCAAGAAGATGGCGCTGGAGCTGTTCAAGCCGTTCATCTTCAGCAAGTTGCAATACAAGGATATGGCCACCACCATCAAGGCGGCCAAGAAGATGGTCGAGCGCGAGGAACCGGCGGTCTGGGACATCCTGGAAGAAGTGATCCGCGAGCATCCCGTGATGCTCAACCGCGCGCCCACCCTGCATCGCCTGGGCATCCAGGCCTTCGAACCGGTGTTGATCGAGGGCAAGGCGATTCAATTGCACCCGCTGGTTTGCACCGCCTTCAACGCCGACTTCGACGGCGACCAGATGGCGGTGCATGTCCCGCTGTCCATCGAGGCACAGTTGGAAGCGCGGGCGCTGATGATGTCCTCCAACAACATCCTCAGCCCGGCCAATGGCGATCCGATCATCGTGCCCTCGCAAGATGTGGTGCTGGGGCTGTATTACCTGACCCGCGAACGGATCAATGCGCCGGGCGAGGGCATGGCGTTCGCCGATGTCCGCGAGGTTCACCGCGCTTACGAGAACCGGCTGGTGGATCTGCACGCCCGCATCGAAGTGCGCCTGCCGGGCGAGGACACCGACCCGACCGGCCGGACCCGCCAGGCATTGGCGCGGGTCAAGACCACGGTGGGGCGGGCGCTGTTGTCCGAGATTTTGCCCCAGGGTCTGTCCTTTGCGCTGATCAATCAGGTCTTGACCAAGAAGGCCGTCTCCCGGTTGATCAACGAGTGCTACCGGCGGTTGGGATTGAAGGATACGGTGATCTTCGCCGACCAGTTGATGTACACCGGATTCCACTACGCCACCCGCTCGGGTTCCTCGATCGGTTTCGAGGATTTCCGGATTCCCGCCAAGAAAACGGTGCTATTGGAGAAGGCCGAGCAGGAGGTCAAGGAAATCGACGAGCAGTACGCCAACGGTCTGGTCACCAAGGGCGAACGTTACAACAAGGTGGTGGATATCTGGTCGCGCACCAACGACCAGGTGGCCAAGGCGATGATGGACAATCTCGGTAGCGAACTGGTGGTCGATCGCGAGGGTCGGACCGTTCGCCAGCCGACCTTCAACGCGGTGTTCATGATGGCCGATTCCGGAGCGCGCGGCTCGGCGGCGCAGATTCGCCAGCTGGCCGGCATGCGCGGGCTGATGGCCAAGCCGGATGGTTCGATCATCGAAACCCCGATCAAAGCCAACTTCCGCGAGGGGCTGAGCGTGTTGGAGTATTTCATCTCCACCCACGGCGCCCGCAAGGGGTTGGCCGACACCGCGCTCAAGACCGCCAATTCCGGTTACCTGACCCGGCGGCTGGTGGACGTGGCCCAGGACATGGTGGTGACCGAACCCGACTGCGGTTCCCAGGAGGGAGTCTGGATGACGCCGGTAGTCGAGGAAGGCGACATCAAGGAGCCGCTGCGCGATCGAGTCCTGGGCCGGGTGGCGGCCCGCGACGTGTTCGCGCCGGGCGGCGACGACGTCGCCATCCCCGCCGGCACCCTGCTGGACGAGCAGTGGGTGGCAAAGCTGGACGCGCTGCATATCGACCAGATTCTAGTGCGTTCGGCCATCACCTGCCGGACTCGTTACGGAGTCTGCGCGGCTTGCTATGGTCGCGACCTGGCGCGCGGTCACCGGGTCAATATCGGTGAGGCGGTCGGCGTGATCGCCGCTCAGTCCATCGGCGAACCGGGCACCCAGTTGACCATGCGCACCTTCCACATTGGCGGCGCGGCTTCCCGCACCACGGTGGTCAACAGCGTGCAGGTCAAATCTCGGGGCAAGCTGCGGCTGCACCGGATGAAGGTGGCGCAGCGCCGGGATGGCCATTGGGTGGCGGTGTCGCGCTCGGGCGAAATCACTCTGGTGGATGATCAGGGCCGCGAGCGGGAGCGCTACAAGGTTCCCTACGGCGCCGAACTGTCGGCGGTGGACGACAGTCTGGTGGAGGCCGGCCAAGTCATCGCCCGCTGGGATCCCTATACCCACCCGATCGTGACCGAGGTCGCGGGGCTCGTCCGCTTCGCCGATTTCGATGAAGGCATCACGGTACAGCGACACACCGACGAGATCACCGGCCTGTCCAGCCTGGTGGTGATGGATCCCAAGCAGCGCGGCGCTCTGGGCAAGGACAAGCGGCCGCTGGTGCGGCTGACGGATGAATACGGCAACGACCTGTTCATCCCCGGCGCCAGTACCTTGGCGCAGTACCCGCTGCCGGCTGGAGCCATCGTCAGTCTGGCCGATGGCGCCGAAGTGGCGGTTGGCGACATCATCGCCCGCATTCCCCAGGAATCCTCCAAGACCCGCGATATTACCGGCGGTCTGCCGCGCGTCGCCGACCTGTTCGAGGCGCGCAAACCCAAGGAGCCGGCGATTCTGGCCGAGAAGTCCGGCATCGTCGAGTTCGGCAAGGAAACCAAGGGCAAACAGCGGTTGGTGATCCGCGACAAGGGCGGCGACATCCTGTACGAGGAGTTGATTCCGAAATGGCGGCATGTCGGCGTGTTCGACGGCGAGCATGTCGAGCAGGGCGAGATGATCGCCGACGGCGAGCCCAACCCACACGATATCCTGCGGCTGCTGGGGGTGCAGGAACTGGCCGCCTACCTGATCAAGGAAATCCAGGATGTCTACCGGGTGCAGGGGGTGAAGATCAACGACAAGCACATTGAGGTGATCATCCGCCAGATGCTGCGCAAGGTCGAGATTCTTCACTCGGGCGATACGCCGTTCATTCCGGGCGAACAGGTCGAGCGGACCCGAGTGCTGGAGGAGAACGACCGGACCCATGCCGAGGGTCGCATGCCGGCGCTTTGGCAACCGCTGCTGCTGGGTATCACCAAGGCGTCGCTGGCCACCGAGTCGTTCATTTCCGCCGCCTCGTTCCAGGAAACCACCCGAGTACTGACCGAGGCGGCGGTGCGCGGCCTGCGCGACGACCTGCGCGGCCTGAAGGAGAACGTCATCGTCGGTCGGCTGATTCCGGCCGGTACCGGCCTGGCCTATCACCTGCAACGGCGGCATAATTGGGTGCCCAGCCAGCCTACCAGCGGCGCGGGGCACATGTTCGAAAGCAGCGAATCGGAGGCCAAGGCCATCGCCGAGGATAAAAGCGACGATGGCGAGGATCTGGTGGCCACGGAATAAGCGCGTGACCGAGTAACGGGCATTCTTTTGGGTAAGGCGGGGACGCGCGGCGCCACCCGCCTTTTTCATTCAGCCGCGCGGATATGGACACCCTTGATCTCCGCGCCATCCCGATGCGCCAATCCCATGACCGTCCTGCTGGAAACCCGCAATCTGATCAAACAGTTTCGCGGCGTGGAAGCCGTGAATGGCATCGACCTGGCGTTGTCGGCCGGGCGTTGTTTCGGCCTGCTGGGTCCCAACGGCGCCGGCAAGACCACCACGGTCGAATTGCTGGAAGGTATTCAGGCACCCACCAGCGGTCTGATCCGCTACCGGGGCGAGCCGCTGGGTCCCCGTTTTCGCCAGGACATCGGCATCATGTTTCAGTCCACGGCTCTACAGGACCATGTCACGGGCCGGGAAAACCTGTGGATGTTCGCCAGTCTTTATCGCCACGCCTTGCCGTTGGCCGGGCTGATCGAAGCCTGCGCGCTGGGCGAATTCCTGGACCGCGACACCCGCAAGCTCTCCGGTGGCCAGCGTCAGCGGTTGCTGCTGGCCATCGCCCTGGTCAACGATCCGGAACTGATTTTCCTGGACGAGCCGCCCCCCGGCCTCGACCCGCAGGCCCGCCGCAACTTTTGGGAACTGATCCACCGGATCAAGGCGCGTGGCAAGACCATTCTGTTGACCACGCATTACATGGAGGAGGCCTATCATCTGTGTGATGAGATCGCCATCATGGATCATGGTCGAATCATCGCCCAAGGCGCTCCGCGCGAGTTGCTGGCCGCGCGCTTCGACGACGTGGTGCTGCAATTGCCCCTGGCGGACTTTCCCGAACCCGCGCCGCCGCTAAGGCTGACCGTGATGCGGAGCCGGGACGCGGTGGAAATTCTCACCCGCGACGTCAACGCCGCCATCCGGGAATTGCTGGCGTGGAATATCTCGCTGGCGCGGCTGCAAATCCGGCCGCGCACCCTGGAGGATCTGTTCCTGGAATTGACGGGGCGGGGACTGCGGGCATGAATTTCAAGCGGTTCTGGGCGGTGTTCGTTTGCCGCAATTGGGAATTCCTGCGGGACCGCTCCACCATGACCTGGAATTTGCTATTTCCCATTTCCCTGATCGCCGGCTTCGCTGTCGCGTTCTCCGGGCCGGGGCTGGCGCTTTACAAAGTGGGGGTGTTGGGCGGCGCCGCTGGCGCGGGTGGAAGTACGTTTCTCACCACCCACCATGTCCAGTTCATTCCCGTGGCGGATCTGCCCGCCGCCTTGCCCAAGGTCGAGCGCCACCAACTGGACATGCTGATCGACCTGGCCGGGCGGCGCTACTGGATCAACGAGGAGTCGCCGAAGGGTTACCTGTTGGAGCGGATACTGCGCGGCTCCGATGCGCCCGCCGCGTTCGACAAACAGACCGTCAGCGGGCGGGTCATCCGTTACGTGGACTGGATCGCGCCGGGCATCCTGGCGATGAACATGATGTTCAGTTGCCTGTTCGGGGTCGGTTACGTCATCGTTCGTTACCGGAAGAACGGGATGCTGAAGCGGTTGAAGGCCACGCCGCTGACGCCGCTGGAGTTTCTGCTGGCTCAGGTCGTCTCGCGGCTCTGGCTGATTTTGGCGACCACCGCGCTGGTGTTCGCGGGAACCGATGCGGTGATCGGCTTCCCGATGCACGGCTCCTATCTGGACTTGGGGATCGTGTTTTTGATGGGAGCGGTCAATCTGATCAGTCTGGGGTTGATCGTCGCCGCTCGCGCCACCAGCGAGGAAGTCGCCGCCGGCATCCTGAATCTTCTCAGTTGGCCGATGACGTTCCTGTCGGGCGTCTGGTTTTCGTTGGAAGGCGTTCATCCGGTGCTACAACAGTGCGCACAACTGGCACCGCTGACGCACATCATCGACGCGGCGCGGGCGATCATGATCGACGGCGCGGGCCTGGCGGCGATTTCCGGCCATCTGCTGGCGCTGACCGTGATGAGCATCGGCTTCATGGCGGTGGGGGCCTGGCTGTTTCGGTGGGAGTAGTGTTTCACCCAACGGGTGGCGAAGACCCGCCTCCCCCACCGACCGCACCAGGTCAGTCCGAACAGGCACCGCCGCCACCTTGACCTCCGAGGTGGCCGCCCGGGAACAGGCGCGCGACGCCGACCCCCGGCCGGTAATCTGGCGCTTTACCCCCCTGACGTCCGCATCAAACTCAAGCGCCTCCATCCATCAATTCAGACTGGGTGAAGCACAGGCTGATGACGGAAGAATTTCCGCGCGGGATCGGCGCCGCCTGTCAAAGCAGCGGTTACAACGCGGCCCCAGCCTTCTCCAATTCGGTATAGGTAGTCGGCTGCCGCGATCGATTGATGTCCAATCCCAGCCGCGAACCGATCTCCGACAGCGAGAAAATGCCGCGCACCGCCGGTATCTCGGTTTCGGGATCGATGTCCAATACCAGAGCGTGCTGGCGGTTGACCTGCCGCAAGGTTGCGATGATGTCGCCCACTCGCGCGTTCAGTACGTCTTCCATCATCAACACTTCCAGTTTCGCCCGCAGAGTCATGACATCGGCGACGAGCAAGTCGTCGCGGGCGCAGTGGGTCTTGGCCAGAATCCGGGTGACCTTTTCCCCGTCGACATCGCGGCTGGTGACCAATCCAAGGAGGTTGTCGTCGGCGTCGACGACCAGCAGGATGCGCACGCCGCGCTTGATCATGATGTCCAGCCCCTTGCCAAGAGGGGTCGACAGTTCAGTGGTGACGGCGGTCACCTGGCAAAGGTCGGTCATCACTGACAACGCCGGATCATCGGTAGTGATGCGTCGGGGCAACCGCTGCTTGGGTCGAGCATGGCGGATTCCCCGGTCTAGTCGGTGCAGAGGCAACAAGCGATAAGGGTGTTTCATCAAGGCTCTCTCCTGTAGGTAGGCAAAACAGCAACTTTAGCCACCGTTATTATTTGCCCATGCATTATAAGAGATGATTAGTCATTAATAAATGTGGCGGATTGTCACGCTCGGCACCACCGCATCGGGCATTACCCCTACCCGCCCCGCCCGTAACACCAGAACCCCGCCAGCAGCAACCCCCCGCCCAGCAGCCAGGCGTCCGACTGCAACAGGATCAGCACGCCGCCGAGAACGCAGGCGGCGCCCAGAATCGCCCCGCGCAGCCCCGCCAAGGGACTGGCGGTCGACGCCGGGTCCGGGCGGTCGAGCGCGCGGGACGACCGGGCCAGCAGTTCCGGCAGTCGTCCGGCCAGATCGAGCAGTTCCGGGCCGTTGCGCCATAATTCCCGCGCCAGACGCCTCACCTGAAACTGCTCGCGGAAGATGCGGCCAATGTACGACCGCGACAGCGCGACCACGTCCAGATCGGGGTCGACCATCCGCCCGACGCCCTCGAACGTGACCAGCGCCTTGACCATCAGCACCAGATCCACCCGAAAATACATCCGGTAGCGACTGCCCAGCCGCATCGATTCCAGGATCAGCCGGGCGATGCTGAAATCGCCATGCCGGGCGCGCAGCAGGAAGCGCCGCGACAACTCCACCACCGCCCGCCGGAATTCAACCGGGTTGCCGCCCGGACCGAGGTCGGCGATGCCGCTCAGATGCCAGGCGGCCTTTTCGACATCGCCGTTGACCAGGGCATGGTAGTAGTACAACAGCCGCCGCCGGGTCTCGTCCTCGAACCGGCCGACCATGCCCAGGTCCACGAATCCCACTCGAACCTCCGGACCTGGCAGGATCAACAGATTACCGGCGTGCAAATCCGCGTGAAAGAACCCGTCCCGGTACAGCATCCGCAAAATGGCCTGCGCGCCCAGCTTGACCACCCGCGTCCGCGCCGCTTCCGCCAGGGCGAAGGTCGCCGGCTCGCCGGGCTTGAAGCCGTCCAGGTACTCCATGGTCAGCACGCTGGCGCTGCTCAATTCCCGCGCCATGCGCGGAAACACGATGGCCGGCAGGTCATGAAAATGCGCGGCGAAGGCTTCGCCATGGTCCGCCTCGTTGGTCAAATCCAGTTCGCGGGCGGTATAGATGCGGAATTCCTCGATGATGGCGGCCGGCTGGTAATGGGGAATCAACCGGTTCAGCAAACGGCCGAGCAGGCGGAGCAACACCAGATCGGCCAGCACCGTCTCGCGCACACCCGGCTTGAGCACCTTGATCACCACCGCCTGGCCGGCGCGGGTCGTGGCGCGATGCACCTGCGCCAGCGAGGCGGAGCCGAGCGGTTGCTCCTCGACCTGGGCGAACAACGTCGGCAACGACTGGCCCAACTCGGCCTCGATCAGCGCGCGAATCGCCGCGAAGGGCGCGGCGGGAACCTGATCGAACAGATTCTTCAACTCGTCGGTGATGGCGCGCGGCAACAGATCCTCGCGCACCGCCATGATCTGGCCCAGCTTGATATAGGTGGGACCGAGCCGCTCCAGCCGCAGGCGCAATTGGACGGCGAACGGCAGATCGACCAGCGCCGGGTCCAGCCCGCGCGCCGCCAGCGCCGTCGCCCGCCAGATCAACCACCCCCCGCGCCCCGCCGGCGGGAAGGCGCGCGCATAAGCCACCAGCCCGCCAGCCAGCAACCCGCACCATTGCCCGTTGATCCGCAGCCAGCGCCGAAACAACCGCCGGTAGCGCGCCAGCGGTTGAAACAGCGAGGGTGAAATAGCGTCCGAACCTGGCGCCGCGGGGACGGGAGATTGGGAGGGCGTGCGCGAATCCTCGGCCATGCGGCGAATAACCGACGACGATTATTGTTCTAAAATGAGTGGAAACAGTCGCGCGGACGAAACGCGCGAATTGCAGCAGTATAGCAACCCGATGAAAAGGCGCACGGAATCCGGAGCGGTAGCGGTTCGGGATCGTGTCCTCCGCAACCAGCGCGCGGAGATCGCCCGACGCGCGTCGGGGGCTGTCGAGATTCATCCGCGGGTCGTAAAATGCGCAACAGCGGCCGGCGGCAAGGAGGGAATGATGCCTACCAACCATCTCGGATTTGACGGCAAATCGATCAATTCAAAAGATCCGCGCGGGTTTTATCGCAACGCGGATTTCGACACCGCTTGCGCCACCCTTCTGGGGGGCATCCGGACCCGGCGGGGACTCCTGCTGTTGACCAGCGAGGCCGGGCTCGGCAAAACCTTGCTCCTGCATCGCTGCATGGCGGAAGCCGCCGATATCCGCTTCATCCTGCTCGGCAACCCTCGGCTCGACTTCTCCGACATGCTCAATTATCTGTGCGCCGATTTGGGATTGCCAGGCGACGAACCGGATATCGAGCGGCAAAGCCAGCAATTGCGCGACGCGCTGGCCGCGTGCGCCAGCCGGGGTCAGGCGGTCGCCCTGCTGATCGACGACGCTCATCATCTGCGCATCGGCGCCTTGCGACGGCTATGGGAGTTCGTGGAGGGGTCGGCGGTCGAGGCCAGTCAGCGTCCGCGGGTCGTGCTGGCGGGGTTGCCGGAGATCGAGGGCAAGTTGCGCCAACCCGAGCTGCGCCCGCTCCAAGAATCGTTCCAGGTTCATTGTCGCCTTGAACGGTTGAGCCTGGTGGAAACGGGCTTGTTCGTCGCCCACCAGTTCAGGGCCGCCGGTCACGCCGACGACCGGCTGTCGCCAGCCGTGGTCGAGCGGGTCGCTCACTACGGCCAGGGCGTGCCGCGGACCATCGCCCTGTTGTGCGACGCGATCCTGCTGCTGGCCAGCCTGCAGACCGAAAACGAAATCACGCCGACGATGGTGGACGAAGCCGCGCGAAGCTGTTTTCTCAGCGATTCCACACCCGCGCGGCCCGTCGCGCCCGCCGCCGGCGACGAATTCGATCTGGCCGGGACGGCGCTGGATTTCGACTTCGATTTCGCTCTGGACGATCTGCCCGCCGCCGAACAAACCGTTGCCCTCGCCCCCAAGTCGGCGAAAACCACCCAGACCCAAGCAGGCGCCTCGCAATCGGGGGGCATGGCCGCGAACGCCAGCTCCGCCCCCGCGCCCACGCTGGCCAAATCCCCTTCCCCTCCCGCCTCCGCGTCCCCACCGGCCAAATCCGCCTCCGCGCTGGCTCTCCTGCCTCCCCTGCGCGCATTCCTGCAATTGCTCGACGAAATCGCCGCGAAACAGGACCGCAAGAATGCACGGGACCGGGAGGTCCTTCGTGGATTTCGCCATCGCTATCAGTGGCTGGCGCGCGGTGCTCCCGCCGCGTGGCTGACCCACTACGAACAGCGGATGACGCGGCTGGCCGAAAACCAACAGCCGATACTGGCGGCCCTGACCATCACTCCTCATGTCGGGCAGGAACCCGGCGGCGCTCTGGGTGTCCTGCTGATCAACCCCAGTTGGTGGCTGTACCGGGAAATTCGCCTGCGGCTGCGCAGCACCGATCTGGAATTCGCCAACGGCGGTCAGATGCTCTCCCTGCGCCTGCTCGACGGCCGGGACGCCCAGCCGGTGTATCTGGATTATCGACTGACGCGGGCCGGATCGGAGCCGGCCACGCTGCAACTGGAACTCGATCTGCTCGACCACCGCGGAACCTGGCATGCCTATCGCGGCCCGGACGAAATCCGACTGGCTCCGCCGCGCCGGAGCGAGACCGGCTGGGGCGCCGGCCAGGAGGTCACGCTCACCCCGGGATGCGAGCAATTCTGGCCGGATACGCCGGAGCCGCGCCCCGATACCGTCGCCCTGGTCGGAGCGGCCGGCGACCTGAGCTTCACGTTGCCGCTCGAATTGACGGTCGACGACGAACGCACCCACCGCCTGCGGGCATCGGTCGCCGCCACCCATCAGGCGCTGGGTCGCGGTACGGCGCTCAGCCGGGCGTTGCTGCTGGCCGCCGATCCCACCCAGGCACCGGCGCGGATCGAACTGGTGTCGCGCCCCTTCATCATCCTGGGGCGCTACAATCCCAATACGGGCGCGGGCTTCGGCGATTTCGCCCTGGGTTTCGTCCCGGAATATACCCGAATCTCCCGCTTGCACGCCGTGATTTGCGCCCTGGGCGACCAATTGGCGCTGATGCCGGCCAGCGATCAGGATCGAACCTACACCGGTCAAAACGGCCAACGGCTGGCGCGCGGTCAATGGCGCCTGCTGGAAGCCAACGACAACCTGGATATCTGCGATCTATACCGCCTCAAGCTGACTCTGGTCTGGGATCGCCATGGCGAGCGCGATCCGGCCCTGGATTGGGATCCGCGGGAACCGCGCGACAAGTTTGGTCATTATCTGCTTGATCTGGTTGATATCTTACGCCAGCGCGACCAGCAAACCGGCAACGAGGACGCACGGGCCACGCTGAGAAATCGTTACGCCAACCTGGTATCAATCCAGGACCGGATCGCCGAGATCAACGGCGTCGGCAATCCGGGAACCCTGCTGCACGCCCGGCTCGAACGCGACGACGAGGCCAGCCGGCAGGTCATCCACTATTACGTGCCCAAGTGGCTGTCGCTGGGCAGCTCCCCGCAGGCCGGCCTGCCCATCGCCGCCGCCGGAGTGGCGCCGCTGCACGCCGAGCTGCTGTTCCGGGAAGGCATGTACTGGATTCAGAACCTGGCGGGGCCGGGCTCGACCCAGGTCGGCTGTCACGGCCTGGCGACCAACGAGGTGCTGGCCCTGGAAACGGGCGACGTGTTAACGATCGGCGCGGCCCGGTTCGAATTCGAGGCCTATTGAGTTTGGCCCCCGCTGGCGCGATTGGCTTTTGACCGTCGGCATAATAGACTTCCGGCCCGCCCGTTCGATCCCTCACCATCAGAGGAATTATAATGCCCGCCCGTGGTCATCCTGGCGTCGCTGTTGAGCAGCATCCACGATCAGGTAGGATAATGAAACGTCTGGTCAAGGTTTTTCTACGCAGCCCTGGCGCCGCCTCGCTGGCCTTGTTTACCCGGGAGCTCTGGGCCAATCCGCGAGCCATGGGCGCGGCCTGTCCCAGCGCCCCCGCGCTGGCGAGCGGCATGGCGGCGCGCGTCCCGCTGGAACGGGACGGACTGGTGATCGAGCTGGGGGGAGGGACCGGCGCGGTCACCGCCGCCCTGCTCAAGCACGGCGTGCCGCCCTGGAGGCTGATGGTGGTGGAGCGCTCACCCACGCTGGCCCATCATTTGCGCCAGCGCTTCCCACAACTGCGCGTCATTCAGGGCGACGCCGCCCAACTGGGCCATCTGCTGGGCCACCCACGACCACGCCTGAACAGCATCGTGTCCAGCCTGCCGCTGCGCTCCCTGCACCCCGCCACCACCCGGGCCGTCGCCCAGCAGTTCGAAACCCTGCTCAAACCCGGGGGCCTGCTGGTGCAGTTCACCTACGACCTGCGCGGTACCCACACCCGCCTGCTACCCAGCTTTCGGCGGCTGTCCAGCAAGATCGTCTGGGGCAACCTGCCGCCGGCGCGGGTGGAAACCTTCGAGCGGGCCTGATCAACGCGCGCCGCGTTCCCGCTCGCGGGCCTGTTCGGCTTGAATCGCGGTCAGCGCGATGGTGAACACGATGTCTTCGACCAACGCCCCGCGCGACAGATCGTTGACCGGCTTGTTCAAGCCTTGCAGCATCGGCCCGATGCTGATCACCTCGGCGCTGCGCTGCACCGCCTTGTAGGTGGTGTTGCCAGTGTTCAGGTCGGGGAAAATGAACACCGTGGCCCGGCCCGCCACCCGGCTGTCCGGGGCCTTGCTCTCCGCCACCTCCTTGATGGTCGCCGCGTCGTATTGCAGGGGGCCATCGACCAGCAGATCGGGCCGCCGCTCGCGGGCGAGCCGGGTCGCTTCCTTGACCTTGTCCACGTCGCTGCCGCTGCCCGAGGCGCCGGTGCTGTAGCTCAGCATCGCCACTCGCGGCGTGATCCCGAAAGCCTGGGCCGAATCGGCGCTCTGGATGGCGATATCGGCCAGCTCCTCGGCGCTGGGGCCGATGTTGATGGCGCAGTCGCCGTAGACCAGCACCTGTTCGGGCAGGCACATGAAGAAAATCGACGAGACCAGCCGGACGCCGGGCGCGGTCTTGATCAATTGCAGGGCCGGGCGGATGGTGTTGGCGGTGGTATGGACCGCGCCGGACACCAGCCCGTCCACCTCGCCCAGGTGCAGCATCACGGTGCCCAGCACCACGGGATCGTGCAATTGTTCCTCGGCCAGCCCCGGCGTCAATCCCTTGCGCCCGCGCAATTCCACCATGGCGTCGATGTAACGCCGGTCGATCTGGGTCGGGTCGATGATCTCGATGTCCGGGGGAATGACCATGCCACGCCGCGCCGACAGCCGGCGCATGCGCCCGGCGTCGCCCATCAGCACGCAGCGGGCGATGCCGCGCTGGTGGCAGATGATCGCCGCCTCGATGGTGCGCGGTTCGTTGCCCTCGGGCAGGACAATTCGCTGGTTGGCGCGGCGGGCGCGCTCCACCAGCATGTGCCGGAACGCCGGCGGGCTCAACCGACGCTCGGCGAGGGCGGTCAGCAGCGGCTCCTTCCAGTCCAGGCTGATGTGCGAGGCCACCGCCTCGGTGGCACGCTGCATGCGGTCGCGGTCGTCGAGGGGTATTTCCAGATTGATGTAGGGCAGGTACGGCACCGACTGCATGGTGGTGTAGGGAATGGTCAGCACCGGCAGGCCCGCGTCGAGCGCCGGCCCGCACAGCTTCCAAATCCGCGGGTCGGGCTTGAGGCCGCCGGTCAACAGGATGGCCGCGAGGCGGGTGCCGCTGATCGTCGCCATGCAGACCGCCAGCAGCAAATCGTCGCGGTCGCCCGGGGTGATCACCATCGCGCCGGGTCGCAGTTCCTGACAACTGTTGGCCAGGGTGCGGGCGCCCAGCGCCACATGGGTGACGCGCCGGTCCAACTGGCCTTCGTTGATCGCCTGGGCGTCGATCATGTGCATGATGTCCCGCACTCGCGGCGCGATCAGTTCCCGTTGCCAGGGAATGCAGCCGATCAACTTGAAGGTTTCCGGCCAGTGCCGGGCGCACTCGGCCCGAAATTCGGCCTCGTGGCTGACACCGGAACCGTTTTCGGCGCGGCTGAAGTCGAAACGGATGTGGCCAGCCGGGTCCACGGGGGCATCCACCAGATTGATGACGCAGCCCAGCAGGCGTTCGTGGTGAATGCCACCGTAGGCGCGGGCCACCACTTCCACGGCGTCGGCCACCTGGCGCGGCGTGTCGTGGCCGGGCGCGGCGACGATGATGACCTTGGCGTCCAGGCTTTGCGCCATTCGAGCGTTGAGGTGGGTGCCATAAGGCTGTTCCTCGGTGTCGACCAGTCCCTCGACCACGACGATGGCGGCGTGCTGGGCAGCCTGTTCGTACCGGGCAATCACCTCTTCCAGCAGGATGTTTTCCCGGCCGTGGCCCAGCAGGTTTTCGGCCTCGGCCATCGGGATCGGTTCGGGCGGGGTCAGGCTGGTGACGGCGCGGGCCAGCCGGGTCGAGCGTTCCGGGCCGGTGTCGGTGGCGTGCGGCTGACTGATCGGTTTACAGAAACCGACGGGAATGCCCTCGCGGTCGAGCGCATGCAGCAGGCCGAGAGCGACGGTGGTCAACCCAACCCGTTGTTCGGTGGGGACGACGAGAATGGCGGTGGTCATGGCCGTGCCTTTCCGGGTAAGCGATGTTGCAGTGCAACGTAGCATATACCAGAATGGCTGGAGCGCCTAGCGTCCCCGTCGGCGACCCGACTGTCAATATGGAGGCAGCAACCGCCGGAACCCGTGCGCCAGCACGATCAGCAGGAACGCCAGATTGCGCGCCGGGATCGCCGGCCAGCAATAATGCACCGGCTCGGTGGGCTGACCGCTGGCCGCGACGGTCGCCAACCGCTCGGCCAGAATCCGCAGCAACGGTAGCGAACGCGGCCAGTCGGCGATACCCGTCCGCCAGGGTTCCGGAATCTCCTGCTCCCCAACCATCGCGCCCGCCAGCGCGCCGACAATCGCGCCGACCGTATCGGTATCGCCACCGCAATCGAGCGCCGCCGTCAAGGCTTGCCGGTAATCGCCGCCATGCCGGAACCAGGCATAGGCCGCAATGGGAACGGTGTGGTAAATGTAGCCGGTGACACCCTCCCCCAACCCAAGCCGATCCGCCAGTTCCGCGACGGTGCGATTCTCGCGCGCGGCGCGGTCGATGGCGTCCGTCAGGGATAGCCAGTCACGGTCGTCCGGATCACAGGCGCGCAGCCGGGCGATGAATGCTTCAAGAGAGGGAGATTGGGTCAGCCGGTCGCGCACGACCCAGGCCGCCAGTTCGGCGATGGCGGTCGCGCCGATCAGCGCCTTGGGGTCGGTGTGGGTGATCCGGGTCGAGGCGGCGACGTAAGCCGCCCGTCGTTGGGGATCGGCGGCGAAGAACGCGCCGATGATCGCCACCCGCATCGCCGGACCGTTGCCGGCGGACCGGACGCCGCTACGATGCGGCGGAAAACCCAGCCATAGCTTGAAAATCGCCCGCAGCGTGGCGAAACCGATGCCGGCGGGCAAGGACAGCAGCCAGCCGCGCAAACACCCGCCCAGGCGACGGGCGAATCGTTCCGGCGAATCGGGATGGCGCAGCAGGCTTTGCGTGACGAAGATCGTATGCTCGGTATCGTCGCTGATCATGCCGCGACCAAAGATCAACCGATGCCGCCACTGGCCCTGGTACAACCGCCGCGCGCGCCGGCGAGACAACCCTTCCGCCGGCAGGCCCAGGGCATCGCCGACCGCCGCGCCCACCAGCAGGCCACGCAACCGAAAGACCCGCTCAGCGGCTTCACGCAGTTCCCCATCGGCGTCAGCGGGTAGCACCGCGACCGTCATGCCGCCAAACCCTCGAAGCAAGGTATGCCGACTCCGCCCAGGCCACAGTAACCGCCGGGATTCTTGGCCAGATATTGCTGATGATAGTCCTCGGCGTAGTAAAACGGCGGCGCATCGGCAATTTCGGTGGTGATCTGGCCATGACCGGCGGCGGCCAGCGCCCGCTGATAAGCGTCGCGGCTGGCCAGGGCGGCAATGCGCTGGCCGGCGTCATGCACGTAGATGACGGAGCGATATTGCGTGCCGACATCGTTGCCCTGACGCATGCCCTGGGTGGGATCGTGCGCCTCCCAGAACATCTTGAGCAACCGCCCATAGGTGACGACGGTGGGATCGAACACCACCAACACCACTTCGGCGTGCCCGGTCAGACCGCCGCACACTTCCTCATAGGTGGGATTGGGGGTGAAGCCGCCGGCGTAACCGACCGCGGTGCTGTAAACCCCGGTTTGAGTCCAGAACTTCCGCTCCGCGCCCCAGAAGCAGCCAAGTCCGAACAGTGCCTGGTCCATGCCGACGGGAAACGGCGGTTGGAGAGGATGATCGCTGACGGCGTGTCGCACCGGCACGGGCAACGGCGTGGAACGGCCCGGCGGCGCATCCTCCGGGCGGGGCATCTGAACGGAACGGCGCAACCACGACATGAGCATTCTCCGGAAACAGGCAATGAACGGCGAGTTTGACCGCATCCCACCTGGCGCGGTTCGCCGCTTCGCCGCAACGCGGCTTACGAGCAAGGGCGCGGCGGATGATGCTATGCGCGCATCTCCGACCTGGAGAAACCGCCTTGCGCAACGGCGGGTTCGACTGGGACGACGGGCGGATTGCCGAAGCGGTCGAGTGTGGCGCCTCGACGGTGTATCGGGTGCGCCTGGCGTTTGTGGAGGCAGGTTTGGGTACGGCGCTGTTGACAGGACAGCAGATACATTGTGGCGATTCCGCTGTACTGGTGGATGCGGCAATTTGTCGCATTCCCACCCTGTTCTCCGCGACTTAGCATAATTGGATAACGCGAAGCGACACGCCCTTCGTGGTTCATCCCAAAACTTGCCCAATCCCAGGAGAATCCCGCATGACCCGTTCTTGCGACCGGCGGTTATTGTTCCCGATTCGAAGCGCTACGGCACTGGGTGTCGCGCTGGCATTACTGGCCGGCTGCGGCGGCGATGATGACAACGGTCCAACCGAACGTCAGGTCAGCGTGCTGTTCGAGGCGCAGGTCGATGGCCAGGATTTCACTTGCGGTGCTACCTACAGTAACGTGGGCATCGGTCAACCCGGCACCTACCAGGTCAATGACTGGCGTTTTTATGTCCACGACGTGGCGCTGGTCAAATCCGATGGCAGCCGACAGGCGTTGGATCTGGATCAGGACGGGGTTTGGCAATACCAAAACGTCGCCTTGCTGGATCTGAGAAAAAATTGTGGCGGCGGCGTCCTGCCGTCGAACGCCGTGGTCAAGGGAGCCGTGGCCAACGAGAGCTTCACGGGGGTCTGCTTCAAGGTTGGTGTTCCCTACGCCCTCAACCACATCAACGACGCCACCGCGCCCTCGCCGCTGAACAGTTCGGGGATGTTGTGGAACTGGCGAGGCGGGCGCAAGTTCATCCGCATCGACGGGACGGGCGCTCCCGGCGACGTCGACCGGGCAACCGCATTCCATATTCATCTGGGCAGTACCCAGTGCCCTGGTTCGGATCCTAATGCTCCCCCCACCGCCGCCTGTGGTTATCCGAACATCGCCGAATTCTGTCTCGATAACTTCGACGCGAGCCGGGACCACATCGTCATGAACATCGGCGCCGCGCTGGAAGCGTCGAACGTCGCGTTCAACACCCCGGATACTGCTTCCGGCTGCATGTCGGCCAACTCCGATCCCGAGTGCATTCCCATCATGCCACGCCTGAACCTGGACTTCACCTACGTGGCCGGGGCCGGAGCGACACCCGAGAAGTATTCCAAGGTGGTTCCTCAACGGTTGTTTAGCGTCCATAAGCCGTGATGAGTCAACGGCTTAGTTGGACTTTGCTGCTGAGCGCGCTGCTGGCGATGGCCGGCTGCGGTGGCGGCGACGGCGGCGACGATGAAGCGTCGCCGCCAACCACCGGTTCGGGCTATTCCTGGTCGCTGCCCCAGGGATTTCCCACTCCCAGGGAGTCGGCTGATAACCCGCTGACCAACGCCAAGATCGAACTGGGCCGCCATCTGTTCTTCGACCCGCGGATGTCGATCAACCAAACCATGGCCTGCGCTTCCTGCCACCAGCCGGCGCGCGCTTTTACCGACGGTCGGCTGACGTCCATCGGCGCCACCGGCGAGGACCACCCGCGCAACGCCATGAGCCTGACCAACGTGGTCTACAACGCCACTTTCAACTGGGCCAACCCGATCCTTGCCACCCTTCACGCCCAGGCGCTCATCCCGATATTTGGTGAGTTTCCCCTGGAACTGGGCTGGAGCGACCACGAAACCGAGATCCTGGATCGTTTCCGCCACGACGCGGTTTATCAGAAGCTGTTCGCCGACGCCTATCCGGGCGAAACCAATCCCTTTAACGCCGACCGGGTCGCCAAGGCCATCGCGGCTTTCGAGTCGATTCTGATCTCGGGTAATTCGCCCTACGACAAGGCTACGTTTCAAGGTGATCGCAATGCCATGAGCGCGGCGGCGCGACGTGGCCAGGAGTTGTTCTTCTCCGAGCGGATGGAATGTTTTCACTGCCACGGCGGTTTCAACTTCAGCCAGTCGGTCAACCATGGGGGGATAACACTCGCGCAAGCCGAGTTTCACAACAACGGCCTCTACAACATCGGCGGGACGGGCGACTATCCGCTGAACAATCGCGGCTTGTGGGAATTCACCCAGCGGCCGGCCGACATGGGACGGTTTCGGGCTCCTACCTTGCGCAACATCGAGCTGACCGCACCCTACATGCACGATGGTTCCATCGCCACCCTGGAACAGGTGCTGGATCACTACTCGCGCGGCGGGCGGCTGATCAAGGAAGGACCGTTGGCCGGCGATGGGGCGAAGAGCCCGTACAAAAGCGAATTGATCGTCGGGTTTTCGCTGACGCCGCAGGAAAAGCAGGATGTCATTGCTTTTTTCCAGAGCCTCACGGACTGGGAATTCCTGTGTGATCCACGCTTCGCCGACCCGTTCGGTAACTTTCCCCAGCATTCCCGCTGTAATTGACCACCTTGGAGATCGTGGCCCGTGTTCAATTGTAAACAACGCTCGTCCCGTGAATCTCTCCGTATCGGCCTGACTGGCGGGTTCGCCATTGGCTATCGCTTGGCGGGGATGGCTCTGGCCCTGATTCTGACCGTGCCCACTCCGTACAACCCCCTCTCTCTGCCGGTGGCCCATGCTCATCACGGCGGCGGTGGTGCGGGCGGTGGTGGCGGCCCGAGCGGTGGTGGCGGTGGCGGCGGCGAAACGATGCGGAAACCCCCGGATGGTTATGGCAAGGGCGGTCGCGGTGTTCAGGGCATGAAGTCATGAAGGTTTGCTTCGGTATGGTCCTCATCCTGGCGCTAACCGCTGGTTGCGCGGGGTTGGGCACTGTGGGCAGCCACGGCGCCGTGGCTTACGCGCCCAGCACGCGGGACTGGCGGTTGCGCTGGCGCGTGATCGATCCCCAGCGGGTGCGGCAACTGGTGCTCGAAGATTGCCTCGTCGCCGACTGTCGGGTGGTCCTGGAGTTTGGCCCTGGTCAATGCGGCACACTGGCCTTGGGTCAGCAGGCCGGGTTCGGCGTGGGGCTGGGCGATACTCCGGCCGCCGCCGAAGCAGCCGCCCTCGCCGAATGCCAGCGCACCGGTACGGACTGCCGGGTCGCCTCCGCCGAATGCAATCGCTGAAAATTTCGATTCGGGACCACGCCGATCAATTTCAGGAGACTTTTCAGTGATCCCGAGACGATTTCTTTCTTTGCTCGCCACGCTGGCGTTGATCGGGTTACCGTTCTTTGCCAGCGGTCATGGCTATCGGCTGGGCGATATCAGAATCGTCCATCCGTGGGCCATGCCGACGGCTCGGTGGGTCACCCATGGCGCCAGCGGCGTGGGTTATCTGGTATTGAAGAACAACGGTCGCAAGTCCGACAAATTGCTTTCGGCCTTGACGGAAATAGCCGGGAAGGTCGAGTTGCGCGCCCACGGTGGAACAGGCGATACGCCGACGACACGCCCCGTGGAAAGCATTGAAATCCCCGCTGGTGGAGAAGTACGGCTGGAACCCGGAGGGCTACATCTGCTGCTGATGAACCTCGAACAACCGCTGGAGGAAGGGCGGCGCTTCGCGGTCGCGCTCCAGTTCGAACGGGCTGGAAAGATCACCGTGGACATGCATGTGCAGAAAGACGCGAAAAACTCCATTTATTGAATGGATTCATCCTTGAATTCCGAAAATCCCATCGATTTGATCAATGCAAATGCGCGTAAGGCGGCAGGCTGCGCACCCGCCGATCCTCGACCGGGCCGCCGACGGTGAAGTGATAAAGCGATTGCCACGCCAGGCCGTCCAGCCCCAATAATCGATGCATGGCGTCGTCGAAGAAACAGCCGATGCCGGTGGCGCGAATGCCGGCGGCTTCCGCTTCCAGGTAGAGAACCTGCCCCAGCAGGCCGGTTTCCCAAAACAGCTCCCGGTATGCCCACGGCTGGCCCTGGAGCGGACCGACGAACTCGGTCAGAAAGCCGACCGCGAAGCAGGAATCGGCGGCGATATCCTGATGGCAGGAAATCACTCGCGCCGCGTCGCGAGCGTCACCCACGGTGAGCCGGTACAGCGGCAAATGTTCCGGCGCCGGTTCGACTCGCGACCACTCCCATTCACCGTGCAACGCGCCGCGCAATTCCGGTAGTGCCTCCGCCGTCCGCGCCAGCAAGTAGAGGCCGGGCGATACGCCGTCGATCCGGTGGGCGAACAGCAACGGATGCACGCGCGGCGGCCACGGCCACGCATCGAGCGGCGGCGCGTCCGGACGCGGTAGCAGCGCGTCCAGCATCCCAAACCAGCGTTCGGCGGGTAGAGTGGTCACGCCATCGAACGCCACCGCGCTGCGCCGTTGGCGAATCAGCGTCGCGGCGCTGGCCTGGCACCCCGACTGAGCCAGGGGTGGGCGTTGAAGGGGGTGGAAGGTGGGTGTTGGAATCGCACCCGGCCGATGGGTGGCGTGGTCAACCGCGTCGATGCCGGACCAGTCGCGTTGGGCCTGGCTCAGCCGGTTGGCGCGGCCGGTGAAGGAGAGATCGCGCGCCAGCGTGTCGGGCGATAAATCCGCCGGCGGCGGTTCGAGTCCCACCCACAGCGCGACCTCCGGGCTTTCGGGTTCGGCGTCGGCGAAATCTTCCGCCCGGTCCAGCCCCAGCACGGCCGCCAAATCGGCGTCGCCCCAGCCGGCCAGCAACCGCGCCCGCCAGCCCAGCGCGGCGGCGGCGTAGGCGACGGCGGCGATGGCGTGGCCGCAATCGTGCTGACAGTAGCGGTAGGCCCGCAGGCCGTACTTCCAGGCTTCACGCCAGTGAATGCCGGTCAGCGCCAGCACCACTCCGCCGGATAGCTCGTTGCCCCAGGTTGAGCGGCGCGGCGCGGCGCGCTGTTCGAGCACGTGATCATGGCTCAGGTAGTGGTAAACGCCGGCGCTCAGGCCAGGCAGGGCGGGGCAGATCAGATAGCCCTCGGTCGGATGCAGGTTGCCACTCGACGGATTGCAGCGCAGCGCCCAGCGCGAGCCGCCATGCTGCTTCCAGGCGGACAGCCCCAGCGCCAGTTCGAACAGGATCGCGAGCGAATCGCGTTCCAGCGGACGCGCGGTTGGCCGCTCGCCCCGGCGCACCGACTCGAACAAGGCTGCCAAGGCATCGGCCCGCAACGGTAATTCGATATGCGGAACCCCGGCGAAACGGCGAAACGGATCGGGCTGGTTAGCCCAGTCGAGCCCACCCGGACTGGGCGCGTAGCGGTTCAGGTGATGCTTGCTCGCCTGATGGTAGGCGATAACCCGCGCGAGGGGGGCAGTATCGGGGCGGTCGGTTGTCATGGGCGGCACGCTTGAAAAGATGGTTACGGATGGAACGGTATTTTGCCTCAAAATGAAAATCGCCGACGCCGCGCTTGGAGAGCCGCTAGGGGAATCGCGGGTAGCGATTTTGAGCGAAACGGCGCAACGGTGGGTGGTATGGGATTTGATCCGTATCCAGTGGGTCGAATAGTCGGCATCGTCCGGCGGCAGAATCCAGAAGCCATGCAAGTGATCGGGCGAGGCTGTACATTCGATTGTGTAAATGCTCATTCTTAGGAAAACAGTGACACCGAGGTGTCTGGGAGAATCGACGATGAGCGTACCTTTTGGAGCGGTGGATCGAATGTACCCTGCGGGGTTGGAAGCCTTGGCCGGCGAGTTGGCCAAACACATCAAGAGCGAACAGGACATCACCGCCTTGAGCCGACAGTTGCTGAAATTGACGGTGGAAAGCGCCTTGAAGGCCGAGCTGGACGAGCACTTGGGCTACGAGCGCCATGCGCCCGCCGGACGCGGCAGCGGCAACAGCCGCAACGGCTATTCGGGCAAAACGCTCAAGGGCGACCTGGGCGAGGTGCCGATTCAAGCGCCGC
>ERZ761602.2291-NODE-2291-length-30523-cov-4.853387_pt1 | contig 30523 bp, 29 predicted proteins | sample MGYA00512165_ERZ761602 | MGnify/ENA primary metagenome ERZ761602 (study PRJEB28899, sample SAMN02445085) | bioreactor sludge metagenome | biome: EBPR sludge; isolation source: Thorneside wastewater treatment plant | place: Australia: Brisbane, Thorneside...
AGCGGGCACAATTCGAAAATTACAACCCACCGTCCCCGCCGTAGCACCTCAACCGCAGCCACAACCCCAGCCTCAACCTCAACCCCAGCCACAACCTCAGCCTCAACCCGGTCCCTCCGGCGGCATGCGAGCTCTCGCTAATCAAAAGGGAATTCTCTTTGGCTACGCCATTCATCCCAATCGCATTACTTCTACGACGGCGAATTCGAATTACACCAAGACTTTGGTGAAAGAGGCCAACGTCATTGTGGCGGAAACTTATATGAAGCCCCACACTTTTATTCCGAAGTTGCCCGAGAAGATGGACGCGAACGCAAACTTGCGTCCTTACTACGACACGGACAATCTCAACAAAGTTTACAAATTTATGGATTTTGCCTGCGCCCAGAATCTGAAAATTCGCGGACATTTTTTGGTTGGCGCGGCAGGGAATTTTAAAATTCCTGGCGAGTCTACTTTTTATAATGCCATCAAAGGGAGCACGGATCGCGAAAGGGCAGACTGGGTGATTGCTTTCATCAAAAATTATGTCCGTACGACGATGAAGCTCATGAAAGAGCACGCTGTTTCGAAAGGCTGCCCAAATGTGATCGCCGAGTGGGACGCCATCAATGAGCCATTCCATAAGAACGGGCCCGAAGTGTATCCAGGCTTTGGTCTCAAATGGAGTCCATTCAACGATATCCTCACAAAGGGTGGCTACAGTCCAGATGAGTGGATCAAAGTGACATTTAAGGAAGCGCGAGCAACAGATCCTTCGGTGAAACTATTTTGGAATGAGCAATTTGATATTGATAAAGCCTGCTCATACGTTGGCCATCTTAAGAAAAATGGCGTGCCCATTGATGGCTTTGCATTTCAAGCGCATGGAGCGGCGGATTCCGTCGAAGGACTGACGCAAAAATTTCGCTGCTTCGCGAATTTGGGTCTTGAAACTCGCATCAGTGAGATTGATGTAAAGATTTCTCTTCCTATGACGGATGCCAAACGCGCTCAGCAGACTCAACGCTATCGAAATTTTATGAAGGTTTGCTCCGATCCAGCCACGAATTGCAAAGGTTTCGTGGCGTGGGGCTTGGCCGATTCTGATTCTTGGGAAGCCGATGGGAAAGGTGCGGAATACGAAATGTTGCTTTTCAATACGAGTTTGCAGCCCAAGGCGAGCTACCATGCGGTACGTGAGGAGTTGCAGCGCCGCTGATCTACTAGCAACTTTTGTTACTAACTTGCGGGCGCTGCGGCGCCCAATATTTCGGGCATAATCAATACTCAGGACGAAGCTTTCATACAAAGGAGAGTATTTATGAGGGGCATTATTATTACCGGAGCAGTGACTAAAGGCTTTCTTGTCGTCGGATAAGCAAAGCCATACAGTGGAGAGGTGTTCACGCCCAAGGAGCGGAAACTCCTCTTTCTGCTGGCATTTGTTCAATTCACTCACGTCTTAGATTTCGTGATCATGATGCCGCTTGGACCTATGTTCAGGCGGGCATTTGATATTTCGCCAAGAGAATTTTCCTGGCTTGTTTCCAGCTACCAGCTGAGCGCAGCGATTTCTGGCTTTGCCGCCGCCTTTTTTTTGGATCGGTTCGGTCGCAAATCCGCGCTGCTCATTTTGTACATGGGATTTCTGTTAGGCACTCTTGGTTGTGCACTCGCTCCTAACTTTCCTTTCCTCATCGCTGCTCGGGTAATTGCTGGAGCATTTGGAGGTGTCTTGGCGGGCTTAGTATTTTCCATCGTGGGCGATCAAATTCCGGAGTCGCGACGAGGGGAAGCCACAGGCACTGTGATGGCTGCCTTTTCGGTGGCGTCGGTGGTGGGCGTTCCTCTTGGAATCATCGTCGCTCAATTTTGGGAGTGGCATGCTCCGTTTTTCGTGATTGTGGGAGTGGGGAGTTTGGTGTGGCTGGCGGCGGCGTCTTGGCTACCTACAATGCGCGACCATCTCTCGGGACAATCCGTGGAATTTAGCATGCGCACTCAGGTGAACGAAATCTCTTACGTTTTGAATTCGAAGAATCGTTGGACGGCATTCGGATTGATCATGTCACTCATGTTCGGCGGATTCATGCTCATTCCGTTCATCGCCATTTACATGGTGCAAAATGTGGGGATTCTTGAGTCGCAACTGCCGTTGATCTATTTGATCGGCGGGCTCTTTACGTTTTTTACGTCGAGATGGATTGGAAGGCTGTCGGATAAATATGGAAAACGAAAGATTTTCAATGTTGTGGCTCTGAGTTCGATTGCGCCCATTTTATTGCTCACACATTTACCGCCGCTTCCTTTGGTGTGGGCTTTAAGTGCTTCGACCTTCTTCATGATCTTATTCTCCGGTCGTTTCGTTCCTGCGATGTCCATGGTGACGTCGAGTGTAGATCCTCGTCACCGCGGAGGATTTATGAGTTTGAACTCTTGTTTGCAACAAGCTTCTGCGGGACTTGGATCCCTTGTGGCGGGGTATCTTGTGACGCAAAGTATTTCGGATCCCATGAGCCCTTTAGAGGGTTTTGGAATCGCCGGCTGGATTTCGGTGGCCTTCACTCTCATTGCAGTCTTGCTCGTGCAACATCTTAGATATGGCACTCAGGTCGCAGGTGCTACAAGGGTTCCATCTTCCACGGCTGCGGATTTACCTCACGCAAGTTAAGAACGTCTATGCCTGTGTCGCAAGAACCTTGTCAGCTCATCATTCTCTTTGATGGCGTCTGCAATTTATGCAACTCGACCGTCAATTTTTTAATAAAACGCGACTCAAGGAGGATATTGCGGTTTGCAGCATTGCAGTCTGAGACCGCGCGAAAAATTTTAAAGGAATCGAGCTTTAGTAGTGAGGGCGTTCCAATTTCTGGAAATTTTAATTCCATTATCTTGGTAGAAAAAGGGCATCTCTATTTGAAATCCACCGCCGCTTTAAAAATTATTCAGTGTTTAGGCGGAGTTTATTCATGGGCAGGAATTTTCCTATTCATTCCGCAATTCATTCGAGATTTTATTTATGACTTCATCGCCAAGAATCGCTATCGCTGGTTTGGAAAGCGGGATGCTTGCATGGTGCCGAGGTCAGACATTAAAAGTCGATTTCTCACTTAGGAAAGCGCACAAAAACTTTTCCATATCCCGGATCGTTTTTGTAAATGCCTACAGCGAGAAGGTCCGGTCGTGTGATGCGATATTGTGGAAGCTCCCACGTTGCTCCAACGTTAATGATCGTTTCGGACCGGCCGGTTTCCACCGCCACTTCTACCCATGGAGAGTCTTGGGTCGTTCGAATCCAAAGTCTTCCATCCTCTGCCATGATGTTTCCCAACTTGCCGGGATCTTCCTCTCCCTTAAATGCATTACTGTCGTCCAATTTCGCAAGTTTGCCGCGTCGTTTCGCCCGGAACAAAATTTCATAGGGACCACCATCCATAAAATAAAACGTCGTGAGACGATGAAATTCGACTAAGTCGAGGGCGAGAGGTGCGGCCTTTTCGACTTCACTGGCGCATTTTCCCTTGGGCATCGCCCGAGTTGCTGAGGAAATGGAAGTTAATAAAGCGACTAGGACAACAACTCTACGAAAATAAAACAACGCCATGTCGACGCGATAGCAACGGAAGGGAGCACTGTAAATAAAATTTGGCGGAACAGCGCCAGAAATGAGGTCAGTTACAACTCTTTCAACGCATTATGGATCGCTTCAATCGTCGCCTTTGCATCGCCGAAGACGAGTGAGCAATTGTCGTAATAGAAAAGATCATTATCCACGCCGGCGTAACCCGCTTTCATAGAGCGCTTAGACACAAACACTTGTTTCGCCTTGTACGCATCTAAAATGGGCATGCCGTAAAGCGGACTCGACTTGTCAGTCTTAGCGGCAGGATTCACGACGTCATTGGCACCGATGACTAAACACACATCCGTGGTGGAGAACTCCGAATTGATTTCCTCCATTTCAAAGACGATGTCATAAGGAATTTCCGCTTCAGCCAGCAGCACATTCATGTGACCGGGCATTCGACCCGCCACCGGGTGAATCGCAAATTTGAGTTCAATGCCTTTCTCATGCATCGTGTGATAGAGCTCTTTCACCGCATGTTGCGCTTGAGCAACGGCCATGCCGTAGCCAGGGACGATGATGGCCTTCGTGGCATTTGAAAGTAAAAATGCCAAATCTTCCGGTCCGGCGCTCTTCACTTTTTTATTGGTTTGCACGGCCCCCGACGACGCGGTGGCTTCTCCGCCAAATCCTCCGAGGATCACGCTAATGAAGGACCGATTCATCGCCTTACACATGATGAAAGATAAAATCGCGCCGCTACTTCCTACGAGTGCCCCCGTGGCGATGAGTAAATTATTGTGCAGCGTGAAGCCCGTCGCAGAAGCTGCCCAGCCGGAATAGGAATTCAGCATCGAGACAATCACCGGCATGTCCGCGCCGCCGATTGGAAGCACGATCAGAAATCCAAGCAGGAGCGAAATTCCGGTTGCGACATACAAATACATGCCGCACTCGGGATTCTGCGCAAAAAGTACTACAAGGACGACGGTCGTGATGGCGAGCGCGAGATTGAGAAAATGTTGTCCTTTAAAAATGAGAGGATTGGAGGAGAGGAGCTCCTGCAACTTTCCAAACGCAATCAGCGATCCCGTAAAAGTGATGGCTCCAATCGCCGCACCCAACGAAATTTCCACATTCAACACCGGATTCAGTTCATTCGCTTCTCGGTGAACGAGGTAGGTTCCGATCGCCACAAGCGTCGCGGAAAGTCCCACGAAGCTGTGCAAGATGGCGACGAGCTGAGGCATTGCCGTCATTTGAATTTTCACAGCGACCGCAATCCCAATGAGCGCTCCGCCGACGAGACCCGCTACAATCCATTGATACGATTGCACGCTTGGATGAAGGAATGTGGCGACAATCGCAATCGTCATCCCCGCGATGGCGGAATAATTTCCTCTGAGAGCCGTTTTGGGGGAGGCGAGTCCCTTTAGTCCAAAAATAAAGAGGATGGTGGCGAGAAGATAAACCGCGGAGAAAACATCGGCTGACATTATTCGCCCGCCTTCTTTTTCTTTTTAAACATGGCAAGCATCCGCTGCGTCACGACGAAGCCCCCAAAAATATTGATGGCCGCAAAGAGCACGGCCGCAAAACCAATCCATTCGATGGCTGAAGTTTCTGCGTGAGCCACTCCTGCCACTAAAATCGCACCCACAACCACGATGGCGCTGATCGCATTGGTGACCGCCATGAGCGGGGTGTGCAGAGCGGGGGTTACGCCCCAAATGACATGATAGCCAATGAAACAGGAGAGTACGAACACGTAGATTCCCATCATCGTCTCGCTCATGACTTCCTCCCGAAGCGCACTTGGTTTTCATGCGTGGCCAAGGCGGCATCCAAAATGTCGTCTTTCAAATCCCATTCCACAACGGTCGCACCGTCTTTCTCTTTTAGAAACAGCGCCATCAAGTTCAGATGATTGTTCGCAAAGTAAGCACTGGAATCTGTGGCGAGGAGCGAAGGATAGTGCGTGAGACCCACCACGGTGACGCCATGTTTTTTCACGACTTTGTCTTTTTCCGTGAGCTCACAATTTCCACCGCTTTGAGCGGCCATATCGACGATCACGGAGCCCGTCCGCATGCCGCGAACCGCTTCCGCAGTCACCAGCGTTGGGGCCTTTCGCCCGGGGATGTTGGCCGTAGAAATCACAATATCCATCTTTTGAATTTTCTCGGTAAGAGCGGCGATTTGTTTCTTCTTCGCCGCTTCCGATAACTCTTTGGCGTAGCCGCCTGAACCGGAACCTTCTTCACCGAGATCAATTTCCACAAATTTTGCGCCGAGCGAGAGAATTTGTTCCTTTACCTCCGCGCGAACGTCAAATGCTTCGACGACACTCCCCAATTTTCTCGCTGTGGCAATCGCTTGCAGCCCCGCGACTCCCGCACCCAGCACCAGTACTTTTGCCGGCTTCGAACTTCCCGCAGACGTCATCATCATCGGACAAAACCTTCCATAGTGAGTGGCCGCTTCGAGTGCCGCTCGATACCCGGCGATGTTCGCCTGAGAGGAAAGGACATCCATAGATTGTGCGCGCGTGGTCCTGGGAATGAGTTCCATGCCAACCGCGGACACTCCAGCCTTTGCGAGCGCTTCCATCGTGCCGTCCGCCAAGTAGGGCTCAAGGAGCGAGAGCAAAACGGCGCCCTTTTTCAACTTCGCAATCTCTTCCATGGTCGGCTTTTGAATTTTTAAAACGATGTCGCTTTGAAAGGCTTCCGAGGCGGAAACAATCTTCGCGCCGGATTGACTCATGTCTGGATCGGAAAATCCAGCCGACGCGCCCGAGCCCTGTTCGATGCGAACTTCGACACCCTTTCGCTTCATCAATTTTTTTACGGAATCCGGTGTGGCTGCGACGCGAGCTTCAAGCTCCCGTGTTTCTTTTGGAATGCCAACCACCAACATCAGAGCAAATTGTCGAATTTTAGGGCTTACGCTGTCAATCGAATGGATGAATCTTCTTGCGATGTTTCGGCTTCCGCCTCCACGACTTTCGCTTTTCGCTTCGGACGAAACGCCAAAAGCACCAGTACAATCGTAGCAAATAGAATCAAGGTCGAGAGCGCGTTGATCTTCGGAGAGATTCCAAACTTAATCATCGCATAGAGCTTCACAGGCAAAGTGTCGTTGGCGACGCCGGAAGTGAAGAAAGTGATCAAGAAATCATCGAAAGAAAGCGTAAAGGCCATTAGCGCGCCCGAGAGAATCGCAGGGAAGATGAGCGGGAAGGTAACTTTCCAAAAGGTTTGCCAAGATGAAGCCCCTAAATCTCTCGCCGCCTCTTCGAGAGACATATCGAAATCATGCAATCGCGTGCGAACGGTGATGATGACATAGGAAAAACTAAAAGTGATATGTGCGAGAACGATCGAAATCGTTCCAAGAGATAAACGTAGCGCTACAAACCAAATCAGGAGCGATAGGCCGAAGACGATTTCCGGGACCACCAAGGGAACGAGCGTAAGCGCATCCAAAACTTTTTTCCCCACAAATTGAGTTCGCTCGAGTGCGAGGGCCGCTGTGGTACCCAAGAGGGTTGCACCGAGTGTGCACCAGAAGCCCACAATCATGCTCATGGTGACTGCCTTTCGAAGCGACTCATCGTAAAGTGCTTCCACGTACCATCTTGAAGACCATTCGCCTGTCACAGGATCGAAGAACGAATAGACGATGAGTGTGAGAAGCGGCACGTAGAGGATCAGAAAGACCAAGGTCGTTACGGCTTTTGCACCCCACGGCACATGCGCTTTCGTCTTTCGTTCCACCACTGCGGGAATGAGCGCCATCGTTACGCCTTCGCTCTTTCGTCTTTTTCATCTTCGGTCCAGTAGCGGATCACAATGCAAAGACCTGCCATGACGATGGCCATTAATAAGACAGAGAGTGCCGAGCCAAACGGCCAGTCGCGGGATTTTAAAAATTGTTCGGTAATCAAATTCCCCATGAGCATGGTCTTTGCACCGCCCAAAATGTCGGGAATGAGAAATTCTCCGAGCGCTGGCGTGAAAACCAAAATGCTGCCGGTGATGATTCCCGGCTTGGTGAGTGGTACGAGCACCTTCCAAAAATTATTCCACGCACTCGCGCCGAGATCCCGACCGGCTTCAAGCAGCGTGAAATCAAATTTTTCAATCGAGACGTAAAGCGGCAGCACCATGTAGGGCAGGTAGTTCGTCACCATCCCGAGCCACACCATAAAATAGGAATTAGACAGCGAAATCGGCTCCGCGAAAATTCCAAACGTCATGCCAAGCGCATTGATGGGGCCAGACTCCGCGAACAAAACTTTGAGCGCGTAGGTGCGCACCACAAAATTGGTCCAGAAGGGCACAATCAATAAAACCAAAAGCAGTGAGCGAATCGCGGGTCGCGCAGTGGCGAGCACATAGGCCATCGGATAGCCGAGCACGAGGCAAGAGATCGCAGTGATCGACGCCAGCTGAAAGCTCTCCCAAAAAATTCGCAAGTACAACCAGTCAAAAGCGCGTTCGTAATTTTCAAATGTAAATTGATAGCGAATGCCGCCGTAGGAACCTTTCGTCATGAAGGAATAAAAACCGACGATCACGAGCGGAATGAGAATGAACCACAAAATCCAACCCATCGTCGGTAGAGCCAGGGGAGAAATCCATCGCGCGATCAATCGTCTCGCCATCCGTTATGTTCCCGTCGACTGCAGGAGCGGCATCTGCGGTTGGTTTTGCGGAAGGGCGCCGTTCATGCCCATCAAGATGCAATCCTCCGGCGACCACGCCACGAAAACTTTGTCATCGATGCAAAAAGAGCGCTTCGCAGTCACGGCGGAGTTCGTCTGCCACACATGAAGTTGCGCAGGAGTGGCGGCGTCTTTGGCGGTGACGAGAAATTGCGTCTGCGATCCTTTGTATAAAACTTCTTTGATCGTGCCTTCCACGTAGTTTTGATTTGCGTCGGGCGCGGACTTCAGCACCTTTAATTTTTCCGGCCGGACCATGAGCTGCACTTTGAGACCGACGCTCACCTCAGGCAGGGGGCGCATGCCGTCACGAGAAGGTTTAATCGTGAGCGATCGCTTTCCGCAGCCGCTCATGGTGATGGCATCTGCGCGAGCTTCTCGCACATCGCCGACGATCGTATTCATGGAGCCGATAAATCGCGCCACAAAGAGGGTCTTTGGATATTCGTAAATCTCTTGAGGGGTGCCGACCTGCTCCACGATTCCCTCATTCATAACCGCAATGCGATCCGAAACTTCGAGAGCCTCCTCTTGATCGTGAGTTACAAAAATAAAGGTCTGTTTGAGTCGGCGCTGAAGAGAAAGGAGTTCCATTTTCATTTGCTGTCTAAGTTTCAAATCCAGCGCAGAGAGTGGCTCATCCAGCAAGAGCACCTTCGGACGATTCACCAGCGCTCGCGCTAAAGCGACGCGCTGTTGCTGACCTCCGGAGAGAGTAGTGACGGAGCGAGTTGCCAGGCCCAACATCTGCACGAGGTCCAAAGCTGCATTCACGCGGGTGGCGATTTCATCTTGCGGCGTTTTTTTCATCTGCAAGCCGAAGGCGACATTTTGCTGCACACTCAGATGAGGAAAAAGCGCATAGCGCTGAAAAACGGTGTTGCACTGGCGGAGGTGGGGCGGGAGAGAATCGATTCGGTGATCATTCAAGATGATCTCGCCGCTAGTGGGTTGTTCAAACCCTCCGAGAAGTCGAAGGAGGGTCGTCTTGCCACAACCACTCGGTCCCAAGATAGAAAAGAATTCCCCGTCTTGAATCTCCAGGTCGACGCTGCGAACAGCTTCGAAGTTACCAAATGCCTTTCGAACCCCATGCAACTTGAGCATTGGTTCGAAACCTAAACAGAATGTTCGGGTGTGAAAATAAGAAAGTGACGTCGAGCGCACTGAGAGGTAAATGCGTGACATGAAAAATATCATCTCGTTCACGTTAAGCTTTTTATGTTTCGGCCTATTGGCCTGCACCAAGCCCACCAACCAAACCGAAACGCCAACGGCGGAAACCCAGGCTACGAGCGGTTCTAAGACCGTCAATTTGGCAATCTGGGGCGCCTACATCACTCCTGAGATCTTGGCGGAGTTTGAAAAGGAGACGGGCTTGAAGGTGACGGAGTCCAACTACACCTCGAATGAAGAACTATTGGCCAAGTTGCAGGCGGGAGCATCGGGCTACGACGTCGCGGTTCCTTCGGATTACATGGTGAAGGTGATGGCGGAGTTGAAACTGTTGCAAACGCTCGACGTTGCCAAGATTGCCAATGCTCAAAAGATCGATCCTGCAATGCGAGGTCGGGCCTTTGATCCGGACAATTCTTATTCGCTCCCGCTCAGCTGGGGCACGACGGGAATCGCGTACAACACAAAATCCATTAAGACCCCCATTAAAGGATGGAAGGATTTGTTTGAAAATAAAGCGCTCACGGGCAAATTCACGTTTTTGGACGATGTGCGAGAGACTCTTGGAGCTGCTCTTAAGCGAGAAGCTCTCAGCTTGAATTCCACCAACTCCGCGGATTTGGCCAAGGCCAAGACCACGCTCATTGGCGCAAAAAAGCGTTTGAAATCCTTCAATTCGGAAGTGCTGGATGGCTTGGTGGCCGGCGAGATGGCCGTAGCTCACGCTTTTTCGTGCGATGCCCTTCAGGCTCAAATGAAAACTCAGGGCGCCATTCAATATATTTTGCCCGAGGAGGGCTTCACGCTTTGGATCGATAACCTGGTCATCCCTCAAGGCGCGCAGAATGTGGAAGGGGCTCACAAGCTCATCAACTTCCTTTTGAGTGCCAAAGTGGGAGCGGACCGCGCGCAACGACTCTTCAGTGCGCCTACGAATATCGAAAGCATCGCGCTATTGCCGAAGGAAATTCGCGACAATAAAGCGCTATTTCCGGAACCCGAGACTTTGAAACGGGCCGAGATGATGCAAGATTTGGGTGACGCAATCACGGAATGGGACCGCATTTGGACAGAGGTCAAAGCCGCTAAGTAGTCGGTAAGTTAGACCGCATGGACTTTGTTAGAAGTTTCATCACAGAGGAAGTGCTGAACCGTCAGTATTTGGGCAACAGCGTCCTTCAGTGGTTGGCAGCGCTCATCCTCTTTTGCGTCGTTGGCCTGGGGTTCATCGTTCTCAAACGGCTATTCATCATGCGCCTACGCAAGTGGGCCGAGAAAACTGAGACCACCTGGGACGACTTTGCGATCAGCCTGCTTGTTCGAACGAAGACGACATTCATTGTCTTTGTTGCAATCTGGATTGCTTCGACGGTTCTTACCCTGACGCCCCGTGCTGCAAGAATTTCAAAATCGATCGTGATCGTCGTTTTGTTGATCCAGGCTGGCATTTGGGGTCGAGAAATCATTAAATATTTCCTGCATAGAGCGCTCCGCATGCGGCAAAGTCAGGGAGAGCCGAATCCGTCGCTCGAAACGACCTTAGGTGCGGTGGAGTTCATCCTTCGACTTGGATTTTATGCGCTCATTTTTTTACTCATCTTAGACAACCTAGGATTCAATATTTCGGCTCTGATTACGGGGCTTGGAATTGGGGGTATTGCCGTCGCGCTTGCGGTTCAAAATGTGCTTGGAGATTTATTCGCTTCGCTATCGATTGTTTTAGATAAGCCCTTTGTGCTCGGCGATGTGATTCAAGTGGGCCCGGATGTGGGAACCGTGGAAAAGATTGGATTAAAAACCACGCGGATCTCGTCTCTTTCGGGCGAGCAACTTATCTTTTCAAATGCTGAGATTTTAAAATCCGTCGTTCGCAATTACAAACGAATGGGTCAGCGAAGGGTGGTCTTTAGTTTTGGGGTGACCTATTCCATCCCCTACGAAAAACTTTCGCAAATTTCGACGATGGTCGAAAAGATCATTAAGGCTCAGCCGGAAACAAAATTTGATAGGACCCATTTTAAGAAGTTTGGCGATTCTTCCTTAGATTTTGAAGTCGTCTATTTTGTTTTGAACGCCGACTATGCCGTCTATGTACGCACGGAGGAGAAAATCAATTTGGAATTGTTTAAGGCTTTCGAGCAAGAGGGAATTGAATTCGCCTTTCCAACGCGCACGATGATTATCGAGTCGATTGTCGAAAAGAGTTAAAACTGCAATAGATATTGCCGATGGATTTTTCGACACTCACCACACTCATTCGAAACGTTCCCGATTTTCCTAAACCGGGCATTCAATTTAAGGACATCACGCCCCTCTTACAGGATGCCAAAGCATTCTCGACCTTGATCGATAAAATGGCAGCGGATGCCGAAGGATTATTTTTTCACAAAATCGCGGCAATCGAATCGCGCGGATTTATTTTGGGCGCGGCCTTGGCTAAGCATATGGGTGTTGGACTCACGCTCATTCGAAAGCCGGGGAAGTTGCCGTGGAAGACGCAATCGGAAGCGTACGATTTGGAATATGGAATGGATCAATTGCAGATCCATGAAGATGCGTTGAAGCCGAAGGAAAAAGTTTTGGTGGTGGATGACGTCCTCGCCACCGGCGGCACTGCCAGCGCGGCTTTAAAACTTTGCCGAAAATTAAATGCCACGCCCGTGGGACTTTTAGTTTTCATCGAACTGGGTTTTTTAAATGGCCGTCAGCGAATCGAGCAGACGCTCGACATTCCGGTGAGATCTTCACTGCGTTATTGAGCTGCCGCCGCTCAAAGTGTCGGCCGGTCCATCCAATGAGTCGAGGTTTCTTTTGAGCGCATCGCCGCAGGCTGCATGAGCTTGCGTACGAGCAGCATCTGGCGAAGTATCAGCAGATTCAATGGGAGCCGTCGCTTCACCAATTTCCTCCAACTGAGTTCCCGCAAATTGCAAAGACGCATCTTTGAGTGCCGAAACTTTTTCCTGCACTTCATGTCTAAGGGGGAGGAAAGAATAGTCGAGGAGGCTCGACACTCGGGATTTGATTTCCGCCACTTTGGGAGCATCCAGATCTTCGTGAAGGTAGGGGCTCAATTCATCGGCCAACTTCAAACGAATTTTGATTTGATCTTGAATGACACCGTTTAGGTCGCCGAGCACTTTCACTCGCTCTTCCAAAGTTGAGAGGCGTTGTTCCCACAGTCGTTTCGCCTCCTTCGCAGCTGCTAACACGGTAAATCGAGAGGGAGTGCGTTCTCGATGTTCGTCGAGCTTCTCTTTCGTCTCACTCAATTTGAGCTCCACATTGGTCTGATAGCTTTGCAAATTCATTAACTCGTCTTTCACGCGGGTCCAAATGTCATCGATCGGGCGCTTGGAGCCTTTGAATATTTCAGAAACCTTTTGCATGAGTGGAATTTGAACGCCATCGCCGACGAGTTCAGGAAACTCTAGGTTTTCAAAGTCCATGGTGTGTCGCAATTCTTCGGGCGCGACCATTTGGGAGAGCAAACGAAGATCTCCCCCTTGGAATAATTTTCGAAGACCACGTTCCAGGGCGGGTTCTCTCATGCCTCTGGCTTTGAGTTGTTCCAAACTTTGGAGGCGGTGGTGGTAGAGCACTTCAACCTTAACGGGCGGTTGCTCACCCAGCGAGAATTGCAACGTCACTTTCGCAAGCCCACGTTTTTGTTGAGCTGTATTTTCATAAGGAACGATCATTTCGTGTATGACTTGAACCGAAAGGCGTTCACCCTTTTCTGCTGCATCGAGATAGAGCTTCTGTAGATTTTTATCCAGGGGGCTCACAAGTACGTCCGAAAGCCATTCCACAAAGCTTTCACTTTCGGGGTCCGCGCCTTTTAAAAATTGCATTTTTGATTGAGCGAGGCGACCGGTGTCGAAGGGGGCTGTCGTGAGATCTAATCGCTCGTTTTGCTCGGCTCTTTGAGTTTCGGTCCAATCCAAGCGAGAGGCAACGTTTAAGTTTTCTACAAGTTTGAAATGTTGCGTTTTAAACTCTTGAAGCTGTGCAATCCACTTCGTCCAAGTGCGCTTTCGCGTACCCCAGCGTGGTTTGCGATGGAATTCCGCTGCCATCGCTTTGATGATTTGTTCGCTATCTTTTAAAAGTTCGAGCTCTTCTTCCCGAAATTTTCCAGAATTTTTCGCAGCCTCTAATGTGGCGCTCACTTCGGCCGACCAGAATCGCGTTTCAGCTTGAAGCTTCTCCGGGAAGGCGAGGTAGTAATCCGTTTGATTCACATCGCCGAGGAGATGTTGGAGGGCAATTCTTTTTTCTTCCAAATCTTTGCCGGTGAGTCGAACTCCCCAATATTTTTCCAAGCGCTCGATCGTTTCTGCATAAATGGCGTCTTTCAACTGCCCGACTTTCCACGACTGATGGATCAATCTCGGATAGCCTCGAAGATGGCGGCGATATTGAATGAAGGCGTGAAAGGCCGCATTGATGCCGAGAAAGGCATACCCGAATGACATTAAAGTAATATCTTTTTGATTCGTCACCATCGCATACATCGCTGTTCCAATAATTGATGCAACACCTCCAATTATTACGCCCCCGGCCGAGGACATAAGCCCGTATAAATCGGTGTCGATTCCAACGGCATCTTCAAACTCAATATTCTTTCGCATCTTGAAAAGCGTATTTAAATTTCCTTCCATCGTTTCAATCGCACAAAGTCCCGCTTTTCCAAAACGGCAGTTTCCAGCTTGAATTGATTTTGCAATCGCTTCGGCCATTTCATTGGCGATACTCGTCACCACTTCTGGGGAAATTTTATTAAGTTCATTTCGATTGACCTTAAGTTGATCAAACACATGACTCGGATGAGTGTTTTCTTCGATACGTATCATTTGAGCGTGCAAAGGTGCTTTTGAGTTCCAAAGAAAAATTGAAAGGAATAGAAATGTGGTTAGACGTAAATCACGCATACATAGCCTCATTGCGATATTGAATTAGAACCTCCGCCAAGATTTGGGGGCCCGTCGAGAGAATCTGTCGTCAAACGTTGGGTCGCATCGCCGCAGGCTGCATGAGCTTGCGCACGAGCGGCGGCCGGATCGTCCGTTGGTAAGGAATCGTTGTATTCCGCAGTGCTGGATGGAGTATTCACTTCCTCAATATCGAATCCGGAATCCACACTTAATTGAAGCGAGGCATCTTTGAGCGCGTCGACTTTCTCTTGCACCTCCAGCTTGAGAGGAAGGAGAGAGAGTTCAAGATGATTGATCACTCGCGATTTCAATTCCGCGACCTTCACCGCGTCCGATGAATGGTCCAAGTAGGGCGTAATTTCATCTGCCAGTTTGAGTCGAATTTCCACATGCTTATCGATCAGGGCTTTGAGATCGTTTAAAACTCGAATTCGTTCATCAAAAATTTTCAGGCGACTGGTCCATTGGCGTTTTGCTTCTCGCGCGACGGAGGAGACATTGATCCGGCCCGGAGTTGTTTGGAGATGTTCACTGCGCGCCTCTTTGAGTTCGCTGAGCTTCAAATCCACGACGGCGCTAAAACCTTGGATATTCATCATTTCGTCCTTCAACCGATCCCAAACATCGGCGATGGGATTTTTTGAAGATTTGAAAGATCCTACAACTTTCGTAAGGAGTGGTGTTTCTATTCCGTTACCAATCGTGTCGGGAAATTTCAAACTTTGAAAATCGACGGAGTGGCGCAGATCCTTGGTGCTCACAATCTGCGAGAGCAATCTTAAATCGCCCCCTTTGAAAACGCTTCGAAGAGCTTTATCCAATCCTGGCTCGGAAAATCCTCGTGCTTCTAATTGTTCGTTGGTTGAGAGACGGTGGTGATATTGCAAAGTAATAGTGATTGGCTTTTCGTCCGGATGCTGAAAGGTAAGTGTGACTTTCGCCAAACCACGCTTCTGAAATTCATTGGAGGGAGAGTACGGCGCAATCATCTCATGCATCACTTGAACAGGAACGAGCTCGCCCTGCTCAGCCGCTTTCAAATAGAGTTCTTGAAGCGCCTTATCTTTTGGGGTGGCGAGAGCGTCCGAAAGGACTTCGACGAATCTTTGGCTGGCGTCATCCGTGCCTTTTAAGAACTGCGCTTTAGCATGAGCGGTTCTTCCCGAAGCGTAAGGCGCGACCTGAAGATCAAAGCGTTTGATTTGATTTTGAATGACGCCTTCTTCCCAATTTAATTTTTTGGGAGCCTCGATTTGAACGAGAAGCGCTTTATAATTTTTTTGAAAACTTAAAAGTCTTTGATACCAAGATTTCCAGGTCTTCTTTCGGGTTCCCCAGCGGGGCGTGCGATGAAATTCCGCCGCCATATTTTTTACGGCCTGTTCCATATCCCTCAAGAGTTGAAGTTCTTCGTCGGAGAATTTTTCGGAGGTTTGAGCGGCTTCTAACGTAGCGCTGACCTCCGCAGACCAAAATCGTGCCCCGGCTTGGATCTTTTCTGGAAAGGCCAAAATATATTCTTCGATGGTGACGTCGCCTAAAATATGTCGAAGAGAAATTTCCTTTTCTTCGAGACTCTGGCCCGTGAGCTTTACTCCCCAATAGTGCTCGAGTCGTTCGATGACGAGGCCATTAAATTTATCTCGCATTTTTTTGATTTGGCGATGCTGAGAGTAAGACGTCCATAAAAGGCGGTTGGATAGGGCGAAATAGCCCTGCACAAGGACTTGCGCTCCTAGAAAAATTGCAAGGCTTGTTAACGTTTTGTTGTACCCGAAGTATTCTCCGATTATTAATCCCGCGGTGAGCCCAACGATGACTGAAAGACCGGTGCCGACGACGTTCAATTCTATGCTTTCTTCTCCTACTCGGGCCGAATAGGATCGGTTGGCTCGTTGCCTTTCTATCCGAGCGAGTTCCGCTTCTAACGACTCGATAGAGCAGAGGCCGGTCTTTCCATAGTGGCAACTGCCGGCTTGGATTGATTTGGCCAGCAGTTCCGCAACTCTGTTGGCCTCCTCGGAGAGGGATGCATCGGTGACTTTGTCGATTTCAAATTGATTTAACCGAAAGTATTCACGTTGAGCGCGCAAGGGCGAATTGGCTGCAAAGGCGACGACGACGCCGACAAAAAAGATGAAATAACGAGATGCAAAATCACGCATACATAGACCTGCCCAAGGCTAAAGAGTGCAAAGGGTGTGCCAGGGGTTGTTGGAGTGAAAAAGGGGGAGAGTGGCTTAAAACCGCTTAGTTCCATTAAATCTGGGTCGTCTATGTCCCTACCCTAGAGGAGTCCGTGTCTGTCGTTAATATGGTATGGTTATATTTTGGGATGCATGCCATATTAGCGAAAATGATCTATTTGGACTCACAAGTTCAAAGAAGGCTTGATCAGGATTTAGCCATTCTAAAGAAGCTTCGTCCTCTTCCGCCCACGGCTGTTGCTAAATTGAAAGAGCAATTTGCTGTGGAAATGACCTACAACTCGAACAGCATTGAAGGAAATACTCTCACCTTAAAGGAAACTCATCTCGTTTTAAACGAAGGCATAACCATTAAGGGCAAATCTCTTAAGGATCATCTTGAAGCGAAGAATCATCATGAAGCTCTTCACTACCTTTATGAACTCGTCGACCACAAAGCAAAGAACACTGTTTCCGAACAGCTCATTCGTAGTCTGCAGCAAATGATCGTTCGAGAGACGGGTTCTTCCGTTGCCGGCAAATACCGAAGTGGGGCCGTGATTATCACCGGCTCAAAGCATGTTCCCCCAGATGCCCACGAAGTTCCGCATCAGATGCAACGATTGATTCGCTGGTTCAAAGATCAAGAAGATCGTTTGCACCCAATTGAATTGGCGGCGATTGCACATCACAAGTTTGTACACATTCATCCGTTCTTCGATGGAAATGGAAGGGCGGCCCGTCTTTTTCTAAATTTAATCTTGATGCAGAAGGGATATCCCTTAGTCATTATTTTGAAACATGATCGTAAAAAATATTACAACGTCCTGCAAAAAGCCGATGCAGGCGATTTAAAGCCAATCGTTAGGTTCATTGCTCAGTCCGTCGAGCGTTCTCTTCATATTCATTTGAAGGTGTTGCAACCACAGAAGAAAAAGCAAAAAAAATACCTGCCTCTTTCAACGATTGCACCGGAGACGCCGTATTCTGAAAAGTATCTCAATCTTTTAGCCCGCTTTGGTAGAATCGAAGCTCATAAAGAGGGAAGAATTTGGGTTTCAACACTCGAGGCAGTCAAGGTGTATCAAGCTGGTCGATTGCGGAAGCGGACATAAATCAAGCATCGAGAGGCGAGCGGTGCAGTTCCCTATCGTGACCGTTCCCACTTTTCATAGAGCTATGCTATGAGATGCCTCTTATGACTCGTCTATTTTTGTGTCGATCCATCCTGAATCCACTAACTTTTATTCTCTCAATTGTCTTGAGCGTTGCAGCCTGCGCCAAAGGACCGATTTCTGAAGGGCCTAATGTTCCTTCGGAACACTCGCGCGTGACACTTCCGCCGGTCGTTCCGCTTTCTTCGTCAGAGCTTTCAACTGATCGTGAAATTGCGACATCGCAGTTAAGACAGAGCGAGAAAGTTCTCGGTGAAGCTAAATCACGTTTTGGAAATCGAAATACAAATGATCTGATGAATGGGAATATCCCTTCTAAGAGGTATAAAGGAAAACTCTATCGGGATGGATCGTGGGAAGTTCATTCTGGCAATGTGGCGTCAGATCATCGATATAGTCGAGTGGGTAAGGGGGGCGTTTACACGAGTACTAACCCCAAAGCTGTTCATGCGGAATTGGATCACTATGGAAGACCGACGAATCAACGAAATATAATGGATCGAGATGTGGATCTGGATGGGCTGCTAGATCTAACAGATCCCAGTGTGAGAAAACGTTTGGGATTAACTTTGGAGGATATCGCTGGGGATGATTACAAGACCACACAGCTTCTGGGTGATCTTGCTCGCCGTGGTTATAAAGGAATTATGGCGCCTTCGGCGCGAAGCTCGGATGGCGTGAATATTATCGTATTTGAGGGATTTAAATGATTTGTGGATTTGATGATCTGCCCGTCGAAATTCGCGATTTCCTGATGAAACTTCAAAAGAAGTGGGTGGGCACAAATATTCAAGACTGGATTCATATAAAGATTCCTGCGCTTAAGAATCGATCGATCGTGGAAGCGCTGAATGACGGCGATCGAAAGTCCGTGGATAAAGTTTTGCTTTATCATGCTGACATAGATCAAACGCCATACACTGTTATTAAAGGTGAATCGAAATAGCTCATTGGTTTTGGACGGTAAGCGTTCCCACCAGTCCGTCAGGAAGAAATTCATTCAAAGAGACGAGCGTGAAAGTGGAGAGATTCGTGTGCAGTGGATGAACGTCGCATTCTCGCCAAATAGGTTTGAAGCTGCTCTCTCCATAAAATTTGATGGTGGCTTCATGCGCAGTCCAGAGTTGAAAGAAAAATTCACTTCGGGAGTGATCGTCGTTTATTTCATCAAATTGCTCGCTGATCGCAGGATGAAAAAACCTTTGTAAAATGCGATCGGCTTGATGGGGGATGTGACGAAGATTTTCAATGTCCACGCCTACGCGACCTTCATTGTGAATGGCGAGAATTTGCCACGGACCCGAATGAGAAAAATTAAAATCCACATTGGGTTTTCGGCCGGAGGTCACAAACGGCTTTCCTTTGGGCGTGCGCGTGAAAACAAGTTCGCTCACTGCGATGCCGTAAGCTTCGGCCAGTCGAGCGCAGGTGAGCGAGTCTTCCTCGAGTGGGCCCGCGCGCCGAGGTTCCACCCAGCACTGCACGCCACCAACCTCAAAAACATGACTGACAAATTCACTCGCCGATGATTTTAACGAGGATACGCTTCTTGCGACGCCCATCGAATTCTCCGTAAAAAATTTGCTCCCAAGGGCCAAAATCCAATTCGCCGGCGGTGATCGCCACGACCACCTCTCGGCCATAGAGATTGCGCTTCAAATGCGCATCTGCATTGTCCTCTCCCGTGTCATTGTGACGATACTGACCAATGGGTTCATGGGGTACGTATTTCTCGAGCCACACCTGCATGTCGTGGTGGAGCCCGGACTCGTCGTCATTAATAAAGACAGAGGAGGAAATATGCATGGAATTCACCAGGCAGAGACCCTCCTGAACCCCGCTCTCTGAGAGGGCCGCCTCAACTTCTCGCGTAATATTCACGAATTTCAGCCGCTCAGGAATATTCATCGTGATCTCTTTGCGGAAGGACTTCATGGGGGTGGTAGTAGCGAATTTGCAGGGTGCTGGGAAGTTCCGACTAATGCCGTTATACTGAAGTCGTGATTCAGACGCCGAAAGTTCGGCACCTTCGTTATGAGGCCCTGCGTCGTAGTTTGGTCGAAACCGTAACGGAATGGCCTTATATCTATGAGCATAAGATCATTGGGAAGAATGCAGAGACCTTCGCGGAGGGTCTGCGCGATTTTGAAATGCGATTCCCACGCCTGAACAAAAAAAATTCCAACCTGAGCCGTAATGGCAACTATCTCTCGATTACGTACGAAATTCTGGCCCGCGACGTGGATGAAATTATCGTCCTTTGGGTGGCGTCGGAGGAGATCGAGGGATTCGTCACGGTGATTTAACGAATTACTTCGATTCGGGTCGCGCTTGATCGAGCGCGGCGAAACAACGGATTTGCTCGGCGGGTATGAGAATCGCACTTGTTGATAGTTTCAATGGATCATGTGACGCTGGTTCTTTCTTAAATCGTTGCAAAATACGGTGCAGTTCATCTCTGATCTGTGTGAGCCGAGTGTACAGACCGGAGTTCACAGACGTAAAATTTGTGCCGGGATACGAGTCGATGAGAATTTGAATCACTCGGGCAGCGCTTTGAGTTTCTGCATTTGCCGCCAACATTGCTTGGCTGCGATTGAGTTCCAGCCAGAGCTGTTTGGCAGCGAGGCTGAATAGTTTGGGGTCTGCCAATAGGAGTTCCTCCGTCACACCGTCTTCAACGAGACTTCTAACCCACTCCATTCTCGAGCTCTTTGGTAGCGCTGGTACAAAGCCGTGAGATTTCATTTGAAGCATGAAGCCTTCCCAAGCTGCCTCATATTGATTCCGAAGTCGGTGAAACCGATTGTGAAGAATGATTTGTTCAGTAGCGAAGTGGATTGCGGTGGCCGCGATACCGACGGCACCCATGCCCACCATGAAGGCGGGAAAATATCCCGGGGAGGGAGCCGTAGCCAGAAACTTCCCGGCTCCTACGGCCGCAACGCTCACTCCGCTGAAAAACCCGTATGTACCTAACGTTATGTCCGAGTGTCGACGGTTATCGGCCCTCATGAGGGATTCCCTCAATTGATCATGAATATTTTGGAATTCCTCAAGGTTAGCTTGCAGTTTGACGTCTGCGTAGGTTTTCAGCTCCTCCGACGTGGCCGTGGCTCTATCCTCTAAGAGCTGACCAATGCGTTCTCCATGAAGACGAAACTGCATTATCAGCGTTTCTATGGAATTCCTATCGGGTTGCGCTTGTGCCAGTACAGCGATTGAATAGATTGAAAGTGAAATTGTGACTAATAGTATTCGAAGACGTGACGAGTTGTTCATAAGTATTATTCCGCGAGTAATTTGCCAGTCGCCTTTTTACAGTTCTCTGCTTTTTGATCCGGCCGGGAGAGTTCTGCGGCGACCATAGGGGTTGATGTTTCGTTCAGTTCTGCATTGCATCCCAACTCCTTACAGAGCTGAGCATGAAACTCTTCTTCCTCGGGATTGCTCACCGTAATCGTTTCCTTTTGAGCTGCTTCGCTTAAAACTTGAATGTCCGCCAATGCTTCTTCGGCACTTATCCGAGAGGCTTCCAATTCCTCGGGTGTGAAAAGTGCTCTCTGACTTTCGCCGGCTAACAGAAGCTCCAAATTGTGTCGAAACCTGGTAACGAGGCCAATTTTTTGACCGTAGAGGTGAAGAATATCCATTTTCTCTCGTCCCTCTTTATGCTTCGTAAGGATTCGTTTCACGATCATTTCCCGCTGCCAGCGAGATGTTTCAGCTTTAAAAGAGTCCTTCAGGCGCTTTTCCTCCGCTTCAATTTGCGCAACAGCATCAAAATCGACTGACTGTTTGCTTTCGAGTTCCGTGAGTTGGGTGGTCGCGGATTGGATAAGCCAGCGAATTTCATCGGCACTTCGAATTCTAGGTGTTCCCAGGATCTTGGATTTGAGCGTGGAGAGCGCGATTTGCAGATAGGGCTTCGGTAGAAAAGCAAGCGACGACACTGAAGAAGGGGAAGCAGGCCTGATTGAAATTGTTTCTGATGCAGCCTTCATGGATTTCAAAACGGGGCGTGATGGAAATTTCTCCAGCTCGGAATTGGAGAGCTCAAGCTGAGAGATAAGTTGAGAGTATTCAGCCTGAATATAATTGATTCGCTTAAGGGAGTCTGAAGAAGCATCCGAAGCCGCTGTCGGCACATGCTCAATGAGAAGGGAAAGTTGCTTAATCGCCGCTTCGTGTTTCGACTGAACGGACAAAAAATCTCGAGTGCGTAAAAGACGGTCTAAAACTTGAGCGGCATAGTGATTATAAAGCTTAGGAGATTTCGCGAGAAGAATGTCTGAAGCTTGACCATCCACCAGACTATCCACCCAATGCATTTGATCCCTCATTGAATCGACTACCAAAGGAGACTCGAGCCCATGCTGCTTCAAGTCGGAAAGAAGATTCGTCCACGCCGTTTCGCGTGCCTGAATGAGAGCACGTTCGTATCTGCGAACGTAATGCATTGATAAAGCTCCCGTTCCCAACAAGAGCGGCCCCCCGATGGCCCCGGTTATGGCCGTCACTATCGGATGATCGAGTTTAAAAAGAATTGAAGAAAGTAGTACGACCGCCGGGGTAAGAATTCCGAATGTCGGAGCGATCAAATAGCTGAATTGTTGATCCCCATACGCCTTTTCCTTAGCAATAGCCTCCTCCATCCTTTCATTTAGGTCCCGGAATTCGGCTTGGGCTTGTCGAAGCCGCGACTGAATGTCACGGGCTGCTTCCTCGGATAAATTCGCAGAATTTTCTCGTTGATGAATCAAATCAATGATTCGGTTTCCCACAAGCTTAGATTTTAGAAGGTGGTCCTCGATCCAAGTTTCAACAGAGGTGGCATGAAGAGAAGAGACAGAGGAAAGGTAAATCATCAAAAGCGCCATCGTCCATATCGAGCGCCGTTTAAAGGGAAACATGAGTTTACGCACAAACTTACTCACAACAAAAATGAATTTTGCAAGGGCCATGCCAGCGAGAAAACTCCCGAAGAGGAAAGAAATGCATATCTCCCGTCAAGGAGTCGACGAGGGAATTCTTAAGGGCAGCGCGCTAATGAACGGATTAAGTGAAAGATTTGAAAATAGTGTGTGCGTCCGTGTGCAGGTTAAGAGTTTATGAAACTGAGACATCGGTTTCCAAGACCTTCAGGAATTTGCAAACTCATTCATCTTCTTGGCGAGTGAGAAGTCTTTTTCCGTGATTCCGTTGGCGTCGTGCGTGGTGAGATCTACGGTGACTTTGTTGTATACATTGAACCATTCGGGATGATGATTTTTCGATTCGGCCTCTTCGGCCACCTTCGTCATGAAGGCAAATGCCTCTTTGAAATCTTTGAAGGTGAATGTGCGATGGAGTTTTTCTTTCTCGATCGTCCAATCTGAAAGATCTTGAAGACGTTTTTGAATGTCAGAGAATTCTAATCGCTTCACGATTCGAGAAGCTTATTTCATCATGGCGTTGAAGACCAGCGCCACGGAGAGCGGGCGAGAGATGCGGATGAATCCGACTTTGCGCTGTTGGGGTCCCATCAAGTGGGAGTCAGGCAGATGGCCCTTTCCCTGTCCTTTTGCGGCAGTGGCTGCGGCCCGTCGTTTCGGAGGAGGGGGCGCTTCCTCCGATTGCTCTTCTCGAACTTCGTGCTGATGGCCCGGCCCTGGCGAGTAATGCTCACCGCCATTGCTTCCACCACTATCCGGATTGAAGCCACGAATTTGCCCCACGCCTTTTAACGCTGCTGCATTTGAATGTGAGGTATTGCGAATGCCTGGATCGAAGTTCACGAAAAACACCCCCTACGCGGTCGTTCAGTCTATTATATGCTGCGGCGCAGCAATTGGGGTCGCAACTTTAGTTGCCAATCATTTGAACTGCTTCTGGAGCGCTGCTAGCTCTCGGTCTCGAACTTTCAAAACTCCAAGGCGACAGAGAGCAAAGTCATACTTCATCGGATCTTCCGGATCCCAGCGGCGAAAAGCCTCTGTCACTTCAAGCGCCGCTTGGCGCGACGCCGCCTTTCTTTTGGTGAGTTGAAGCGCGCGCGCGATTTGAAAGAGGTGAGTGTCTAGCGGGAGCACTAAACTCGATCGTGGAATGAAAGACCAAATACCTAGATCAATGTGATCCTTTCTAACCATCCAGCGCATAAGCATGTGCCATCGTTTCGCAGCTCCTGCATGAGGGTCGGCGAGCATGAATTTAAGCCCGGGCGTTAATTTTTTGGGCATTGAGGTGAGGAGCTCATTTCGAAAATGTTGAATCCAATCGAAGATGGATCCCTCTCGCGTGGGAAATTCAGACGAGGCTTGAAAGAAATTCGTGATGGAGCCGTGATCTTTCAAAATCTTTTGCAGACCTCTGAGCAATGCCTGAATATCTTTCGAAGAATAAAATCGATAATAAGCTTTCGCCCAAATTTTTCCGATTTCATTTTCGTCGATGGATTTCAATTTCTCCGCCGGGCGCTCTCCGAGGGGAGTGACGACAGTGAGAATTGCGGCCTTCATGGATTTCACATTGCCGTAGGCGAAGAGTGCCGAGATGACCGCGATGAGTTCACGATCTTCGGCGTGTTCAAAGCGATGGGGGAGCTCTAAAGGATCCGAACCCAAAAATTCTGGACGATGAAATTGCGTGAGAGTTTGATCTAGCCATTTCCGGATTTGGATTTCATCCGGAGCTTTTCTTTTGCGCGCACCCACAGTTGTTCCTTTTCCTCAAGAGATAGCTTTTTAAAATCTTCCGATGATTTTCCTGCAAATTCTTCCATCAATTGAAAGCGCTTTAAAAACTTTTGATTACTCGATGCCGCACTCACTTCCGAATCTACACCGGCATGTCTAGCCCATTGAGCAAGAGTGAAAAATACATCGCCCAGCTCTTCAGATTTTTCTTCAAAAGTCTTCGCATTTTCAAGCTCGTCGACTTCCGTTTTGAAATGGCGCCATACTTCCTCAGCATTTCGCCAGTCGAATTTAATTTTTTTGGAGCGCTTTCCAATCTTTTCAGCATCCATCAGCGCTGAGCCCGTCAGTTTCAAATCTTGAAACGCTCCTGCAGCCGCAGGCTTCAATTTTTTTTCTGGTGAATTCTTTTCCTCTGCTTTGATCTGATCCCATTGCCGATGCACTTCCTCCGCGCTCATGGATTTATTCTTACCCTCAAAAATGTGGGGATGCCTGCGAACGAGCTTTTCCTGCAAGGTGTTGCAAACTTCCGCGAAGACCGTTTTCCCAGAGGCCGACTCTCCCAAAATCTCGGATTGAAACAAAATTTGGAGCAATACATCGCCGAGTTCTTCCACGAGCTCTTTCCGATTGGCGGGTGTGGGAGCTGCGATAAAGTCGTTCATGGCGCTCAAGCACTCATACGACTCCTCCAAAAGATAGGATCGGAGAGTTTTGAGCGATTGTTCCTTATCCCAAGGGCATTCCGTCCTCAGCCGATGCATGATTTCGACCATTTCATCCATTTCGCGCATGCCGGAACTAAAACACAGGTATTGTCTTTTGCCTCGGGATTTTGCAAAAATGCCGATGAGAGGGGAAATTCTATGACAAAGGCACTGTTAAAAGTCCTGGCCATTTCGGCGGGGACTCTGGCGGCACTCACATCCATTGCGCTCATGGCAGGGCAAGATGAAGAGCCGACCATCAAAGGCACCACGCGGTCTTATTCAAATGTTCCTTATATCACCGTCGAGGGGGAGACTTTGGAGCTCTGTAATAAGGAGCTGGAAAATTCGAGAACCCTGATTGTGCGTAAGGGAATCTCGGTCACATTGGAAAAGCGACCCTGCGAAGCGCTGGTATTTCCTGGTCCCACGGGTTCGGAAACCATGAGCTACACCGGCACGCTTTATTTCATGAGCCGATAAGTTGAATCGCGAGCTCTTTTGAGGATAACCTGTGGAACGAATGGACATTTTTAAACAGATCCCGGAAGAGCTCGATCAATTCGCGGGTGATTTGGTCCTCGCGGTCATTGGCGAGGACGAACGCCCGCTACGCGCAAGCAATGCGTGGATCGATTGGCGTCTTTACGGAAGCATTTCGGAACTCATCAAAGCCGGACATTTCACGGGCAAGCTCGGTGAGAAGTGCATGGTGCCAACTTACGGAAGATTTTTGTTCGATCGTTTGGTGTTGCTCGGCGGTGGCACTTTATTTGACGATCTCGTTTATCCAAGCTCGGAATCTGGTCAGGAGCGATGGCGAGAAATTGCACAGCTTGTGGATTCAACGATTCAATCTTTGAAAGTGGACCGGATAGGCATCAGTTTGCCGCGCTTTGATCTGACGGATCACGAGCGGGCACTGGTGAGCACGCTGCAAAATTCTCGTCTACCTACGGCTACGTCGCTTTTCATTTCGAGAGCGCTCGATCGAAATGGAGGCGCCGCACAGTCTCTGCAATAGTTATGGAATCTGAAGCATCAAAAGACGAATTGGTGGGCGATGCGGGGACCTCTCAACAATCTCTTTGGCTTAATTTCTACGAATATGCCTGGAAACAGAGGAAAGATCTTATTAAAAAGTTTCTCGATGAATTCGGCGGAGATGTTTTTAAGGCCATAGAAAAGTTGAAGCGTTTCGAAGGAACTCATGAGCTTAAAAATGTAATTGGGTACGTGAAAAAAGAGGCGACGATTCACGACTATCCAACTTCCGCACCCCATTTTTCTAAAAGTGTTTATCGTGAAGGTTTTTACTACAAACCTTTTTATGCCCATCCGAATGACTTCATATTGGATTTCTGCGATCAAAATCCTGTCGACGCCATTGTAGAGCTAGGAGCGGGATATTCTCAAAATTTGGTTGAGATCTATTCAAAGGGAGGACCACAGGGAATTCCGTATATGGGGGGGGAAATTACGGAGAGTGGACGCCAACTCTCTGCTGATTTAGCTGCAAAATATCAGGGCATGGATCTGCGGTCATTTTACTTTGATCATAAGAGTCCAAAATTTCCTGCGGAACTTGGGTTAAACAAGTTTAACCGGATTTTTTTATTTACATGTCATTCGATCGAACAAGTTCAGCGAATTTCACCTGAATACTTTAAAACCTTGGCAGAGCTGTCACCAAATTTAGTGGCTTGTCATTTTGAACCCTTCGGTTGGCAGATTGAGGAAGAAGGAGTTCCCTACGGCGTCGTGTCCAAGACGCAGGAGGATTTCTTTAGGGGAAGAAATTGGAATGAGAATTTTGCTGAAGCACTCTATGCTGCGCAGGACCTTGGATATATCGAGATTACCTATTTAAAGAAGAACGTGATGTCGATTGATTTGGGGAATCCAACATCTATCGCAATATGGAAGCCGAAGCTAAATCGTCGAGCTGAAGTTTAATCCTTTGGCTCGCGTTCGTTGCCACGTCAAAGGCATCGAAAGTTTCAGTTTTGATCCGATTCATTGGAAGTTTTTGTATCTCGGACGAAACTCGTGATCTTAGATCCTCCAAAATTTTCCACTGCTGTCGAAGGGCCACATATTGCTCTTCCAAAAGATGCTCGCGAATCACATTGGCATCTCTCCAATCGGGAGAACTTTTGGGAAGTGGGCGTTCGCCTCGGATTCGTTGAGCGCGATTAAATAGATTTTGAATCGTAGATTCTCTTAAAGCTTCGATTTTGGGGAAGGGTTTGGAAGTAACGGGAGTTCGAAGGCTGTTCGCAGACTCAACGCTGCCGGACAATTGCTCTTGAGCAATCTTTAAATCGGAAACCATGCGCTCAATCTTAGAAATGGTAGGTAGGTCCTTATTTTTCAGATCCCGAGTGAGAGATCTCACGTTGTTTTCTAGTTGTTTCTGGGCAGCCTCGTATTTTTTCATCGCCGGTGTAGTGATTTGCTTGGAAGCGATTGCTGTTTGTTGGGCCTCCATTTCACGAATTCTCAATTTCAGTTGTTCGATGCCCCAATATGAATTTCGACGAAGGCGTTTGAAAAGGCCTAGTTCAGAAGTGGAGCTTGGGAGCTCCCTCAAGACGGCGCGAATCTGAGTCACAAATTCTACGACTCCAAATGCTAAACGCAGCGACTGCTTCACTAAAAATCGAGCGCGAGACTCAAGGCCGATGTGTCCCACACGCATCGCTGCCGCTTCGCGATTCATAAGGTCTCTCTGCGCCGATAATCTTTTATAGGTTTTCGTTTGAGTTCCAAATGCTTGAGATTCCGTGGCAATCTCTCCATCCAAGCGTGAGATTTCCTTTTGAAGAGCTGACTCCTGATTGCGAAGCAATCGAATACGCTCTTTCGTTCGATGAATCTTTCGCTCAATCCGCTCCAATCGGCGTGTGCGAAGAATTTCCGGCAGGGAAGTGAAACGAGAGGCGATCGCGTAGCTGCCGACGGCGCCGGCGGACATGAAGGCGACATCGCCTGCGGTGGAGCCAAGCCGATTGGCGCTCTCCAATCGGCTTAGAAAATCAGCATTTTCATCGGTGAGATTTTGAAGAGCCAGGCCATTGGAGATAAAAAACTCCGCCGTCCAGAGTCCAAGCGGCGTGGAATATCCGCGCGAGAGATCGAGCGATCCCCCCGGGCTCATGTAGGACGCCGTTCCCAAACGGAGGCCCGTGTCGGAAAGGGTGAGCAGCAGCAACAACTTTGGATCGACATAGGCCGAGAGCACTGCGATGCCTGCACCCTGCAGCACTTTCTTACCGGCCGTTTTCCAATCGTCCCCTGAATGGGGAAGCGACGAATAGCTTAATGTCGCGGCGTATACGGAAGGGGAGGAGGCGTCCTCGGCAGGGTCCATCTGCCAAATGCTTAATATATTCTCGGACTCCTCCTGAAATCTTTTGTCCCAGGCGTCCCGCTCCTCCGGAGTGCGTGCCTTCTCAGCTTGTAATTGAATATCGCGAAGGCTCTGCAAATTAGCCACGTCGCGCGCTCGTCTTCTCCATGAATCTTGAAATCGCAGCTGTTCATGAACCCAAAAATCCGGAGACGGCACGAAATTTAATGCAAAGAATTGAGTAAGAGATCCAAGCGAATGCGATTCCGCATAGCGATCCAAATAATTCTGCATCCGCCGCTTCTCCGCTTGTGCCGTCAAGATAGCCTTTGGCGCGGCTTCGCCGTCAGTAAGAACAACCGTCATTTCATCTTCGGGACGCACGATTTCTTCCGTAGCGGGATGACGCTCTTCCAAATACAATTTTACCCAATTGGCATGTAAATTTCTAAGGGCCGCAGGATCCTCTATTCTTTTCTCGTAACTTTCTCGACCCAATATTGTGAGCGCTTCTCCCGCTGGCGTAATTTGAAGGGCGAGGCTTGTGCGCTCGCGTTCGGGCAGCGCGAATAGTCGCTGTTCAATGAGCGCTTGAGATTGATTCAAATGCAAATCTGGAAAAATCTTCGCAAGCAAAAGATATCGGAGGTCTGGCGGGAGCAAATAATACCGAAATTTATCCTTCGTTAGGTAGGCCCAGTGACCGGCTTCGATCTGAGCCTCAGCCATCTGGAAATTTCGAAGGTGTTCCTTGTATTGAGTCTGCACCAATTCATCGACGATATCTGGAAAGCGGTCGCCATCCTCGGAACCGTCGGGTTCTTTTTTGAAACGATATTTTACCCAGGCCATTCCAAGTGCCTTTTCGGGCGAAATGCGACTGGCTTTCCAGGCGGCCGTAAAGGGCGGGTTCCAGACGCGATTCGCCTTCAACTCGGACAGGATGAGCCAGGCGAGTTCCATTTCTATCTCGGCATCCGTATAGAGAGGGTCAATGCCGCTTAAGCGCTGCGCTTCGTCTCGGACTTTCTGAAGCTTAGCTACGAATTCATCGCGGGAAATTTCACCGGAAGTTTCAATTCCCTCTTGGATGAGTCGATGGGCTCGATAGCGAAAATATGAAATGCTTAAGAGCTCCGCATTTATTTTTTCTTTCCCCAGGATTGCTTCCAGATATTGCCCATAGTCGGAAAAAGAAAGTACATCGCGCTTTAAGATGTTCTGCTGAACTTCAAGGGTGAGTTTACGTGCCCACTCGGGATGATAGGTTTGCAAAAATCTGTCCCAGTCGTCGCCTACAAGAGTCAGCCCATGGAAAGGAACGACTTCTGAAAAATGGGGAATGCGCAACTTCGAGAGTTGAACCGATTTCTCAAACTTTACACTCCAATCAAACTCCTCGAGTGTGGTGAGCTTATCAGTCACAAAGCTTGAAACCGTGGTGTCATTCGGCATTTCTATCAGATCGCGATATGCGATCATGACATCGAATACTTCTTGATCCAGCTGAAGAGCATTGGAGATCAGACTTTGCAAAAGTTTTTGCACTTCGGAATTCGTAAGATCATGACGATGAAATTCGATTTGATCGCGAAGCTGGATGAGCTTTTGTTTCTGGATCTCTTCGATATTTTTCAATGTGAGAAGTTGAATGGTGGGTTGAAGGAGATGGTATTGCGTGCTTTCAGGGAGCTCTTCGTAGCGAATTTTCTGATCTGGAGTTTGAGCAAAAAAAATGGTGGCGCCCAAAAAAAGTATTTTCCAACCCATCATCGTGAGCGTACGTACCTGATTTTCTTCACTTTTGCCAATGCCGCGTCGCAGCACTCAAACGTCTTGATCCACCCGCGGTAAGCCTTTGAAATGAGAGCATGATTACCACGATTTTATGGCTGAGTGTTGTAGCGACAAATCCCACGGGACTGGAAAGGGAATCTCAAATCGTTACGCCCTCTGGAGTCATGGAGCGGTGGACGAATCCAGAAAATGAATTGGAATACGGCGTAAGACTTACGCGGGCAAATGGTGCGATCG
>ERZ761602.2292-NODE-2292-length-30500-cov-4.760026_pt1 | contig 30500 bp, 27 predicted proteins | sample MGYA00512165_ERZ761602 | MGnify/ENA primary metagenome ERZ761602 (study PRJEB28899, sample SAMN02445085) | bioreactor sludge metagenome | biome: EBPR sludge; isolation source: Thorneside wastewater treatment plant | place: Australia: Brisbane, Thorneside...
CCTGCGGCCCCTGCACCGAGATCTTCTACGACCACGGCGCCCACATCCCGGGCGGTCCGCCGGGCTCGCCGGACGAGGACGGCGACCGCTACGTCGAGATCTGGAACCTGGTCTTCATGCAGTTCGACCGCTCGGCCGACGGCACGCTCACGCCGCTGCCGAAGCCCTCCGTCGACACCGGCATGGGCCTCGAGCGCATCGCCGCCGTCATGCAGGGCGTGCACAGCAACTACGACATCGACCTCTTCCGGAACCTGATCGCCGCCGCGGCGAAGGCCACGGGCACCACCGACCTCACCGCCAGCTCGCTCAAGGTCATCGCCGACCACATCCGCGCCTCGGCCTTCCTCATCGTCGACGGCGTGCTCCCGGGCAACGAGGGCCGGGGCTACGTGCTCCGGCGCATCATCCGCCGGGCGCTCCGCCACGGTAACGAGCTCGGCGTGTCCGCGCCGTTCTTCCACAAGCTGGTCGCGCCCCTCGTTGCCGAGATGGGCAAGGCCTACCCGGAGCTCGCCGCCGGCCAGGCCCACGCGGAGAAGGTGCTGCTCAACGAGGAGGAGCGCTTCGCCGAGACCCTGTCCCAGGGCATGGGGATCCTGAAGGCGGCCCTGCAGGGCGTCGCCCCCGGCAAGACGCTGCCCGGCGACGTGGTCTTCAAGCTCTACGACACCTACGGCTTCCCCGTGGACCTCACCGCCGACGTGGCCCGCGCGGCCAACGTGACCGTCGACCGGGAGGGCTTCGAGGCGGCCATGGAGGCCCAGCGGGACCGGGCCCGGGCCGCCCAGAAGTTCAACGTGGCCTACGGCAAGGACGCCCGCCTCGAGGCGAAGACCACCTTCACCGGCTACGACGCGCTGGCCGGCAAGGGCACGGTGGTGACCCTGCTGAAGGACGGCCAGCCGGTCCCGCAGCTCGGCCCGGGCGAGGAGGGCGCCATCGTGCTCGACGCCACGCCCTTCTACGCGGAGAGCGGCGGCCAGGTGGGGGACACGGGCGTGCTCACGCTCTCACCCCCGGCCGGCAACGCCAGGTTCACCGTCACCGACACGAAGAAGAGCGGCGACGCCCACGTGCACCTCGGCAAAGTGGAATCCGGCACGATCAGCCTCAACGACACCCTGCACGCGGAGGTCGATGCCGCCGCCCGGGGCGCCACCGTCCTGAACCACTCGGCGACGCACCTGCTGCACGCCGCGCTTCGCCAGGTGCTCGGCAGCCACGTGGCCCAGAAGGGCTCCCTGGTGGCGCCGGACAAGCTGCGCTTCGACTTCTCCCACTACGAGGCCGTGACGCCCGGCCAGCTGGCCGAGATCGAGCGAATCGTGAACGAGCAGGTCCGCCGGAACGCGGACGCCGACCTCAAGGTGATGGCCTACGACGACGCCGTCGCCGCCGGGGCCATGGCCCTCTTCGGCGAGAAGTACGGCGACCGGGTGCGCGTGCTGAAGCTCGGCGACTTCTCCACCGAGCTCTGCGGCGGCACCCACGTGCGCCGGACCGGCGACATCGGCCTCTTCAAGATCACCAGCGAGACCGGCATCGCCGCCGGCATCCGCCGCATCGAGGCGGTGACGGGGCAGGGCGCGCTCGCCCGCGTCGCCGAGACCGAGCAGGCCCTCGACCGGGTGGCCGCGCTCTTCCGCGCCGGCCGGGCCGACGTAGAGGGCAAGGTGCGCGCCGCCCTCGACCGCAGCAAGCTCCTCGAGAAGGAGATCCAGCAGCTGAAGGCGAAGCTCGCTGCTGGCGCCGGCGGGCGGGACCTCGCCAGCGAGGCGACCACCGTGGCGGGCCTGAAGCTGCTCGTCGCCCGCCTGGACGACGGCAGCGACGCGCAGACGCTGCGCGACACCGTGGACCGCATGAAGGACAAGCTCGGCAGCGGCATCGTGGTGCTCGCCGCCGCGGACCCCGCCGCCGGCAAGGTGAACGTGGCCGCGGGGGTCACGAAGGACCTCACCGCCCGCCTCAAGGCCGGGGACCTCGTGAACGCCGTGGCGGCCCAGGTGGGCGGCAAGGGCGGCGGCCGGCCGGACTTCGCCCAGGCGGGCGGCACGAACCCGGGGGCGCTCGACGGGGCGCTGGCCGGCGTCAGTGAGTGGGTGGCGGGAAAAGTCCAGTAGGGGTCGGGCGGGGATGGCGCGGGTCAGGTTGCCGACCCGGGGGACTTCTTCCTGTCCCGCAGGACCTGGCGTAGCGCTTCATTGACGGCCGCCGCGTCAGGAAACTCCCTGGCCACCTCGGGGTCCAGAAGGACAGTCTTGCTTCCTTCCGGGTACCGCTTCGCGTACTTGCCGCGGATGCCTTTGCTGAAATCGTATTCGTCGCGCATGGTCAGTGACTCCATGGGTATTTCGCCGCTTCGCGCCGATTTGCCGTCCTGGCACTGATGAGCCGGATGTTATCACCCCGTTCGACATGAACCACGACCAGGAGCCTGCCTGCGGCTGACATGCCCAACAGGACATAACGGTCTTCGGGATCGGAATGTTCGGGGTCATGGATGGTGAGCGATGAAGCGTCGGCAAAAGCCGTCTTTGCTTCATCGAAGCTCACCCCGTGCTTGCGCTCGTTGTCCAGCGCCTTCGTCGGGTCCCACTCGAAAGTCAGCCACACGCCCGCAAGACTGGTGCCGGGCCGTTGTGAATTGAAGTCGCGAAAGTGCCGGGATCACCGGGATTCGGCGTTGCCAACCGGTACGGTCATCCGCAGTGTCTGCGGTGCGGGGCGCTATTTGTCCGCGGAAAACGCGCGCGCCACTGACGCCAGCGGCCTGAACAGCCGGAGTGGTTCGGCCGCAAACGGCTCGAAGCCGTAACTGGCGTAGAAGCCCGCGGCGGTGGCATCCAGTGCATCGACCACGATGGCGTGGATGGCAATGTCCCCTGACAGCCACAGGACCCGCTGAAGCGCATCAATCAACAGGTGCTCGCCGAGCCCGGTCCCGCGGTGGCTGCTGGCTACCGCAAGGCGGCCGAGGAGGGCGGCGGGCACCACCGGGTAACGCGGTAGCCGGCGGGTGGTATCGGCGGGCAGCTCACCGGGCCTGATGCCGTAAGTCGAGAGGGTGTAGTAACCCAGGACCCCGGTTGGTGTTCCGGCGGGCGCGGTGCCATCTACCGCAACGTGGCAGGCGGAGAACTTGCGCAGCTGGTCCTGGGCGGCCTGCCGCCGCAGGTATTCGTCCAGCACCTCCACCCCGCAGCTGAAAGTCACCCGGTCGTGATGCCTGTCCAGGGGCTCGATGCGAACCGCGACCCGGTCGGGGCGCCCGTCCCGGCGACCCGTCGTCTTCACCGCGATTACTGTCCCGTGGCGCGACGATAGCGCCGAACGGCCTGTTGCAACCGGCGACCCGGTGCGGGCGGGTTCAGCAGGGCATTGACGAACGCCGCCTGGTCCCGGGGGTCCGTAAGGACCATCACGTCGTAGCGTTCGATGGTGCGCTGGGCCGCCTCCCGGGCACTGCTGATCACGAACTCGGTGAGCGTGCGGCCGGTGAGGTCGGCGGCGCGGTCGAGCAGCCGCTTGTCGTCGGCCGACAGGCGGGCGTCAAAGCGCGCGGTGCGGTTGTTTGCAGCCATCGGATCCTCCGGCGGAGGACTGTACGGAGATGGCCCGTACAAGGCAAGGAGGTGGGTCCGCAGATTGCGCTCGGGATCGTTCGGCGGGTGCGTGGCATCCATCGCCCGCAGGCTAGCCATGGGTCGCCGGGGATTGAAGCCGGGAAACTGCCCGGTTCGTCCGGTTTCGCGGTCGGTACTGGAAGTCCCGCCCGCAACCCCCTGAACCTGGAAGATTTCCCGACGCGGAAACTGGCCACGAAATGGCCACCGCCCTCTGGACCGGCCGCCAAACGGCCGTTTATGATCCGTTCATCCCCGGCTACCGGCGCCGGGGAGGCATGAGGCCAAGACGGCCGCCGACGACCGCAGGATAGCGGCGCGGCTGCCGGTCCGAAGAAGAAGAACAACTTCACGGAAACAACAACAACAAGCCGGAGGGGGTACAAGGACCATGCTCATCCTGACGCGTCGTATCGGCGAGACCGTGATCATTGGCGACAACGTGGACGTCACGGTACTGGGCGTAAAAGGCAACCAGGTGCGCATCGGGGTGAAGGCCCCGAAGGACGTGACCGTGCACCGGGAAGAGATCTACCAGCGCATCTGCCAGGAGCAGAACGGCGTGGCGTATCCGCCCGCCATGGCGAAGCAGTAGCCCTGCGGGCTTTTCCTGGGGCTTCGGTCTACTGTGGGAGCGCCTTCAGGCGCGATTCCCATGGGCTTTCTGCTATCCTGCCCGCCTTCCGGAGAGGTGGCCGAGTGGCTGAAGGCGACGGTTTGCTAAACCGTTATACGGTCAAAAGCTGTATCGAGGGTTCGAATCCCTCCCTCTCCGCCAGGTTGGAGAAAGAATGGGGGCCCAGTCGGCCCCCTTTTTTTGGTCGCTGAGAAGCAGAAGAAGAAATCCTTAGGGACTAGTCGCAATCATGCAACGGGGGTACCAATGCGCGCGATCGCGATATGTGGGTTGATGGCGGCAAGTGTGCTGACAGGGAGCGGCTGTGCCACTATCGTGAATGATCCGAACATCCCATTAGCCGTGAGCTTTTCCGATGGCTCGGCCGGGAAGTGCGATTTCAGGAACAAGCGCGGCACCTGGTCAGCCGAAATTCCCAGCCAGAATGTGATGATTCGTCGCTCCGACGACGCATTGGTCTACGACTGCACCACCTCAGATGGTCGGAAGGCCACTGGTTCCATTCGAAGTGAAGTCGAAGGCGAGAAGATGGCCGCCAGCGTCATTTTCTGGGACTTTGGAATTACCGACGCAATTACGGACAAGCACCGGACTTATCAGGGTAATGTCGTGATACCCGTGCAACCTGCGGAGCGATCCGTCCCTTAGGGCCATCGAGTTCACAGATCAGTGGACGTTCGGCCGGCCTCTCAATCTGTAATCACGGCGGTACTTGGAGTGCGCCCCTGTGGCTGTCCGGAACGGGATCTCCTAACCTCCACCAGACTGTGATGGGACTGTCGCTCTCCCACCGCTCGAATTCGAGTTGGCCACAGTAGGTGAATCGCTGGGTTATCGCACCGATCTTTGCTACGGGCCGCACAAACAGGTGCACACCGATGCTCCTCGCAACGTGATCGGAAAGCCGCCGTCCCGCCTCACTATCCCGCTTCGTCCGATTCTGGCTTTGCCACCGAAACTCCCTTGCCGACACGAATCCATCGTCGAACTTCTGGTTGGCCGGCTTTCCGCTCTTGTCCAGTGTCACAAATAGCAGAATCAGCTTGTCCCGCTCCACCACGCCGGATTGAGACTCGAAGCCCTTGAATTCGAAGCCGAAAAGCTTGGGCACTTCGGCGCGAATGTAGCTTGCCCACAGGCGGGGGCCGTCGGGCACAGCTCCTTTGGTCGGGGCCATCGCATACGCTGAGCCCTCCTTCACAAACTCGACCACTAGCCCACTCCTGGGCTGACGCACCGACTCACCAAACCAACGGCCCAAAATATCCGGCAGTACATTGGTGTCGCTACCTGCCGCCTGGATCGCCAGTACTGCATTCTGAGAGAAGCTCGCCTGGTGCAGAACGCCATCCACGCTGACATCCACCCAATCCTCTGGAATGCCGGCCGTCTGATTCCGGCGCGGTAGCAGCAGCACGGGCTGGCCGTCACTTAGTCCCACCCGACACACGATCCGGTCCGCCCCCGTCCTCAACTCTACCCGCCGCAGGTAGTCCCCCAAACGCCACTCCGCCAATTCCCGAACCAACTCCCGCGCCGCGTCCCGTTGGTCAGTCGGCACATCAAATGTGGTGGAGAACATTCCCTGGGTGTATGCAAAGAACTTGTAGCCCCCCATTCCCTTACCTTCTACCCACGCATCTATTGGATGCTCCTCCAGCAAACAGCGAAGTGCTGCCGCATCCTGCAGCGCCGTACCAACCTCCGTCCGCACCAGCCCATACCGCCGCGCAATCTCGCCAAACCGCCGCACCAAAACCTCGATGCTGATCGACCCGGGCAGCGCATCCTCCGCCAGCATCGCCAGCAGCACGATCATCTTGTAGCTCTTCGACATCGGTGTGGTGTCGAGCGCCTCCAGGAAGGCGCCCAGCCGCTGGACTACAGCCACCTGAAGGTCGGACAGGTCCCCCATTGTCCGCACGAAACTCAGCCAGGACGCGTTAACGGGACGTACGGACTTTGGGTCGTAACCATCGTGGAACGCCTCCAGCGCCGTGGGCCGGACGCCGTGCACGTCCCTGAACTCTAAGTAGTAGGCCCGGAGGCGCTCGGCGGGCGGCGAACTCCGGAGGAGTGCCAGCAGAATATTCTTGGCCTCCAGGTCGTAGGTCACCGAGCAACCCGGCGGCAGCTCGTAGGTGCCGGCGGCTAGGCCGGCCAGCGCTCGGGAGATTTCGGCCGGGTCCGTCCCTAGCTGCAGCAGGGTACGTGGCTTCAGCAGGAAGGACCGATGGTTGCCGATGTAGTCGATCACCTTCAGCTGCTTGTCCGCCTGCCAGCGGAGACCCCGGCCGAACTGCTGCAGCCACAGGATCTGGGACTCCGTCGGCCGCAGCATCATCACGGTGTCCACCCGCGGTAGGTCCACGCCCTCGTTGAACATGTCCACGGCAAAGAGGATGTCCAACTCACCGCTGTTCAGCTGGTCCAGGGAGTGAGCCCGAGGTGCGCTCTGCTCGCCGGAGTGCACAGCCACAGCCCGCAGCCCCGCGTCCCGGAAATAGCCCGCCATGAAGTCCGCGTGGCGCTGGGAGACGCAGAAGCCTAAAGTCCGGGCGCCGGCCCGGGCCCGGTACTGCTCCAGGATATTCTGGGCCCGTACCTGAGTGGCAACTGCTTTGGTCAGCGCCTCCTCGTCGAAGCGATTGCCGCGCCAGGGGATATTCTCGTAGTCCACGAAGTCTGGCACGCCGTAGTAAGCGAACGGCGACAGCAGCCCCCGCCGGATCCCGTCCGCCATGTCGCAGCGATAGATGACTGTCTCGCCGCAGAGGGCGAGCAGATCGCCGCCATCGGTGCGCTCCGGCGTGGCGGTGAGGCCGAGCAGGAACTTCGGGTGGAAGTACTCGATCAACCGCCGATAGGTGTGCGCGGCGGCGTGGTGGAATTCGTCCACGGCGATGTAGTCGAAGTGCTTCGGATCGAAGCGCTCCAGGTGCGCCGCTTTGCTGAGCGTCTGAATCGAGGCAAACAGCACGTCCGCGTCGGGCGCCTTGTCGGTACCCGTATAGAGACCGAGGACCGCGGACGGCCGGATGGTGCGGAAGGTCTTCATCGCCTGGCCCAGGATCTCCACCCGGTGGGCGACGAACAGGATCCGCTTGAAGTCCGGGCCTTGGCTATCGAAGGCGCTGAGCCAGGTCTTGCCGAGGCCGGTGGCTAGCACCACCAAGCCCGCGGAACCGCCCTGGGCGCGGGTGTTGCGGAGCGCGGCGAGGGCTTCGCGCTGGACTTCGTGGGGCAGGGGGATTGACGGTGGAGGCTCGGGCGCGACGCCGGACGGGAAGTTCGGTTGCGGCGTGCGTCGCCGCCGATAGCCCTCAACCCAGGTAGCGTCCAGGGGCTGGACGTTCGGGTGGACGAACAGGCGCTCGAAGCCTGCCAGTACGTCGGCGAAGCCCGAATGGTCCCGGGCGGGAATGACTCGGTAGTTCCACTCCACGCCTTCTTTCAAGGCGGTACGGCTCAGGTTCGAGCTGCCCACGAAGGCCGTGCCGCGTTTGCCGTGACGGACGATGTAGGTCTTGGGGTGGAAGCTTGTGCCCGCGCTCTGGAAGACCCGGAGATCCCGGTCGCCCGGCAGATCCATGAGGCGGAGCAGGGCGTCCGGGTCGCTCACGACCAGGTAGTCGCCGGTGAGGAAGCGCCCCCGGCCGCCGCGATTGAGGACGTCCTCGAGGTAGGGCGCGAGAATCCCCGCGCCGCTCGCCAGGGTAAAGGCGACCGCGATGTCGACGGCGGTGGCGTGGTTCAGGTGGGCGATGAGATGCGGCAGTAGCGGGTCCTCGGCCCCGCCCGTCACGACCGCCCGGCCGTGGGGCAGCTGGGCCAGGTAGGGCGGTGGTGGACTGTCGTCGGCCCGGAGGTAGTTCGCCTTGTGGGGGATCGCGTAGCGAATCCCGCCCCGGGGGTCCGCCACGTCGCCCGCGTAGCGGGGGATCACGTGCAGGTGCAAGTGGAAGACCGTTTGGCCCGCCGCCGCACCGACATTCAGGCCGATGTTGTAGCCGTCTGGATGGTGGTTCTTCTCGATCTCGGCCTTGGCAATCTCAATCGCGCAGGTAAGGGCGCGTTGGAGTTCAGGGCCGGCGCTGAACCAGTCTGGGATGTGGGCGCGAGGTACCAGAAGCGCGTGGCCGGGGGACGCTGGGAACCGGTCCCAGAGGCCGAGGATGTGCTCGTCGGCGTGGAAGACCTGGGTGGGGTCGGGGTGGCAGAAGGGACAGGGTGAGTCTGTCATTCCATCCCCGTCTCTGTCTGGCACTTCGATCGCACTATGGCTTTGTCACTCCATGCCAGCGCCAGGCTCAGGGCATTCCCACGACGCCACGGGCAAGCAGTATGGCCGCAATAGCCCCCATCACCAGGGGTACTGCCTGGATTCTAAGGCCACCCTTTGGCCTAATGCCAAGAGGCCCCAATGCCTCGGAGGCCCCGGTGGTCCCAAATAGCAGCAACGACACCCCCAAGCCCTTCGCCTACCGGCCACCGGTCCCGCGCCGGCCCTGGTGGCGGAAGCTCACCCCCGGATCAGTCCTCGGCGGCGTCGCCGCTGTTGCCGGCGTCGTGACCCTCGTCGCCATGCTCGCTGGCGACCTCAGCTACCTCTCCCGCTTCCTGCCCTCTCGAGAGGGCACCCTCATCGTCAACGTGAACACCGCCAGTGCCAGGGAGCTCGAGACGCTGCCAGGCATCGGCCCGGCGCTGGCGACGCTGATCATCGCCGGCCGGCCTTACGAGTCCATCAAGGACCTGGAGCTCGTGCAGGGAATCGGTCCTGCCAAAATGAAGAGCCTTCGTCCTTTCGTGATCGTAGATGGGGAGACCAGAAGCCGCCAGGCACCGTGAGTGCGCCGAACTGTGACCCCCGCCCACAAGCTTCCCCCCGCGCCTGCCGACATCCCGTCCGGGCAGGACAGGAATTGGCACCGCACATGGACGTCAAAGGCACCGGGCTCGCCTTGCTGCTCGGCGTGGTCGGCTACGGCGCGAAGGTCGTTGTCAACCACTGGCAGGCGAAGCGCGCCGCCGAGCGGGCCCAGAACCAGGCGTTCCTCGAGGCGACCATCGCCCGCTACCTGGAGCGGCGCACGAGCTATGACGCCTTCCGCAAGAGCGTCTGCACGCTGCTCGACGCGATGGATCAGGGCACCTACGCCATGTCCCTGCTCTACGAGGTGCGGGACCAGCTCTTCACGCTGCGACGGGTGGCGCCGGCCGAAGTCGTCGCGGCCGCCGACCAGATCATCGAGGCCCTGAAGCCCGCCATCGACAAGGGCCCCACCGACCACAGCTTCGTGCGCATCACCCAGCGCCTACGGGCCTTCGAGGACGCCTGCCGGGCCGACGCCGGCTTCGGGCCGGTGCTCCACCTGGACAAGGTCGGGGAGCGCACCCGGCGCCAGGCACCGCGAGCGGTGGGGATGCCGCGGCCCGCCACCGCCGCCAGCGCGGCGGCGACCAGCGGGGTGCTCGACCAGTCCGACGACGAGGCCCGGCTGACGCGGATCTTCTGGGCCGACGACCGGGTGTCGACGGCGGGGCTGCGGCGGGACTGAGGCGGGGCTACCGCGACCGCCGCTCTACATAGGCCTTCAAGACGCCGTCCATCCGTGCCTGCCAGCCAGGCCCCGTGCCCTTGAAGTACGCGATGACCTCCGGGCTGTAGCGCACGGACACGAGCAGCTTCGGGTTGTCGGACTTCGGCCGCCCGCGCAGGGTGCGCATCGGCACCATCGCCTTGAGCTGGGCCGGTGTGAGGGGCGGATTGTCCGGGTCACTCCGCGCCGCCGCCGTGATCCGGCGGTCCTCCGCGGCGGTCGGCATCCTGAATTTCTGAAGCTTGGCTGCTTTCGGCATAGTGGCGAATCTCCCGCTTATTGGCTCGACGCAGACTGATCACCCGGCGGAACCCATCGCGGTCAACGAAGGCCACGGAGAAAACCACATCACCCTTGTGTGCCAGGGCAATCTGGCGCGGCTCACCGTAGTCGAACCGGTCGTCCAGCCAGACGAGGGCCGTGTCCCAATCGAGCTCCGCCGCCATCGACAGCGAGAGACCATGCTTGGCAAGGTTCCTCGCCTCCTTGGACGGGTCAAAATTAACGATCAGCATTAAATGTAGCTACCGATAATGATGGCGTCAAGCTACTAGCGCTTCCCCCGAAGGATGGTCACGGCCATGGTGCGGGGCCACCGCCATTTACCGCGATATCATCCGGATTCGCCTGGTGTAACCTCGCCCCCATCCCCCCGGCTGCACCGCCCCATGCGCATCGACCTCATCCTCGAGTCCAACAACTCCCCCGACCGCATCGCTGAGCTCGGCCTGCTCGCCGAGGCGAACGGGATCGGCGGGATCTGGGTGTCCGGGATGCTGGACGGGCGGGACCCGTTCGCGCTGTTCACGAAGCTCGCGATGACGACCTCGCGCATCCGCATGGGGCCGATCGCCATCAGCCCCTTCGAGCTGCACCCGCTCATGATGGCGAAGTCGCTGCTCACGCTGAACGAGTACGCCGGCGGGCGGGCCCAGGTGGTGGTCGGCGGGGGTGGGGGCACCATGACCGCCATGAACCTGAAGCCCGTGCGGCGGGTGCGGGCGGTGCGGGAGTGCCTCGGCATCCTGAAGGCCGCGGCCACGGGCCAGGCGATCAACTACGAGGGCGAGGTGTTCCAGGTGCGCCGCTACAGCGCGCCCTGGGCGAGGAGCACGCCGCCCGTGATCTACGGCGGCGCCAACCGGGCCCAGATGCTGCGTATGGTGCCGGCCCACGCGGACGGGCTCATGCTCTCGGACAAGCTCGTGCCCCAGGTGGCCGAGGCCCGCGGGACCATCGACGCCGTGCTCGAGGCGAGCGGCCGGGAAAAGGCCGCCTTCCGCGTCTCCAACTTCTGGGCCTGGCACGTGAAGGACACCCGCGAGGAAGCGGAAAGGGAGGCCCGCATCTGGCTCGCGCTCCGGGGCGTGCTGCTCCGGGCGAACCACGCGTACTTCATGAGCGAGGCCGACATGGACATCGTGGACGCCAGGCGCGGCGCCTTCTTCGACGCGCTCCGCCGCCGCTCCCCGGACATCCGGGGCGTGCCGGAGCCCGTCATCCGCCAGCTCGTGGACAACCTGACCTCCTGCGCGTCCGTGGCGGAAGTCGGCAAGGAGATCGACCGGCTCCGGGCCTTCCGGGATGCCGGCCTCACCGAGATCGCGCTGCGCATCTACGAGGAGCCGGAGAAGACCATCCGGCTGCTGGGGGAGAAGGTGGTGCCGGCGCTCGCCTGAATCCCGGCGAAAGGACGGGATTCGCGGGTGGCTTCGCCTGGCGGCGGTGGCCATGCTCGCGCGATGACGAAGACTGCCCCGCCGCCGCTGGCGATCGCCCCGATGATTCTTGTGGTGCGCGGTCAGCGCGTCATGCTTGATGCCGACCTCGCAGCGCTGTATGGGGTAACCACCCGGCGACTGAACGAACAAGTGCGCCGGAATGTCCGGAGGTTTCCTACGGACTTCCTGATAAGCCTTACCAAACATGACCTTGCAAACTTGAAGTCGCATTTTGCGACTTCAAGTTGGGGTGGGCGCCGCAAGCAGCCCCTGGCCTTCACCGAACACGGCGCCATCATGGCGGCGACCATCCTGGACAGCCCTCGTGCGGTGCAAATGAGCGTCTACGTCGTCCGCGCCTTCGCCCGACTGCGACAGGCCCTCCCGTCGCCAATGATTTTCATCCACCGGCCACCCATCGCTTCCCCCAATCATTCCATTCGGAATATTCCATAACGCGGCGGCGCGAGATGCGGTTACATGGCAGCACGCACCACAGCGTGTCTGTAAGGGAGAACCCCATGCGCCTGTCAGCCAGATTCGCCATCACCGCGTTCGCGGTGGCCGCGCCCGCGCTGGTCACTGCCCCCGCCATCGCGGCGGACCCGATGCCGCCGGTCCCCGTGGCCGGTGGCGTGAAGACCAACCAGTTCTGGTGGCCCAACCAGCTCGACCTGTCGCCCCTGCGGCAGCACGCCGTCGAGTCCAACCCCATGGGCGCGGACTTCGACTACGCCGCCGAGTTCGCGAAGCTCGACCTCAAGGCCGTCAAGGCCGACATCAACGCCGTGCTCACCGACTCCCAGGAATGGTGGCCGGCGGACTACGGCAACTACGGGCCCTTCTTCATCCGCATGGCCTGGCACAGCGCCGGCACCTACCGGATCTTCGACGGCCGCGGCGGCGCCGCCGGCGGCCAGCAGCGCTTCGAGCCCCTGAACAGCTGGCCCGACAACGCCAGCCTCGACAAGGCCCGGCGCCTGCTCTGGCCGGTCAAGCAGAAGTACGGCCGGGCCATCTCCTGGGCCGACCTCATGGTGCTCTCGGGCAACGTGGCCCTGGAGAACATGGGCTTCAAGACCGCGGGCTTCGCCGGCGGCCGTGAGGACGACTGGGAGGCGGAGCTGGTGGACTGGGGCCCCGAGGCCACCTGGCTCGGCGACCAGCGCTACAGCGGCGACCGGGAGCTGAAGAAGCCCCTGGCGGCCGTGCAGATGGGCCTCATCTACGTGAACCCCGAGGGCCCCAACGGCAACGCGGACCCGCTGGCGGCCGCGAAGGACATCCGGGACACCTTCGCCCGCATGGCCATGAACGACGAGGAGACCGTCGCCCTGATCGCCGGCGGCCATACCTTCGGCAAGGCCCACGGCGCCCACGACCCCGCCAAGTGCCTCGGCCGGGAGCCTGCCGCGGAGGGCATCGAGAAGCAGGGCCTCGGCTGGGAGAACCAGTGCGGCACCGGCGTCGGCCCCGACACCATCACCAGCGGCCTCGAGGGCGCCTGGTCGGCCAACCCCACGGCCTGGACCATGCAGTACCTGGACAACCTCTTCACCTTCGAGTGGGTGAAGTCGAAGAGCCCCGCCGGCGCGACCCAGTGGGTGCCGAAGGACGAGGGCGCCAAGTTCCTGGTGCCCGACGCCTTCGACCCCACGAAGCGCCATGCGCCCATCATGTTCACCACCGACCTGTCGCTGAAGGAGGACCCGGCCTACCGGAAGATCTCCCAGCGCTTCCTCAAGGACCCGGCGGAGTTCGAGAAGGCCTTCGGCCGCGCCTGGTTCAAGCTGACCCACCGGGACATGGGGCCGCGCGCCCGGTACCTGGGCAGCGAGGTGCCCGCCGAGGTGCTGCTGTGGCAGGACCCGGTGCCGGTGGCTGACTACGCGCCCATCGATGCCGCGGACGTCGCAAAGCTGAAGGCCGACATCCTGGCCTCCGGCCTCACGACCCCTGAGCTCGTGCGCACCGCCTGGGCGGCCGCCGCCAGCTACCGGGGCACCGACCACCGGGGTGGCGCCAATGGCGCCCGGCTGCGGCTCGCGCCCCAGAAGGACTGGGCCGTGAACGATCCGGCCACCACGGCGAAGGTGCTGAAGCAGCTGGAAGCCATCCAGGCTCGCTTCAACAAGGCCCAGCCTAAAGGGGGCAAGCAGGTCTCCCTGGCCGACCTGATCGTGCTCGGCGGCTCGGCGGCGGTGGAGCAGGCCGCGAAGCAGGCCGGCCACACGGTGCAGGTGCCCTTCACCCCGGGCCGCACGGACGCCACGCAGGCCCAGACCGACGCGGAGTCCTTCGCGGTGCTCGAGCCAAAGGCCGACGGCTTCCGCAACTACTACGCGGCGGGCAACGCCCTGTCGCCCGCGGCGGCCCTGGTGGACCGGGCCAACCTGCTCGAGCTCTCCGCGCCGGAGATGACTGCCCTGGTCGGCGGCCTGCGGGCGCTGGACGCCAACGCGGGCGGCTCCCGCCACGGGGTCTTCACCAGCCGGCCCGGCACGCTCACGAACGACTTCTTCGTGAACCTGCTCGGCATGGAGACGAAGTGGCAGAAGTCCGCCACGGGCGAGGGCCTCTACGACGGCGTCGACCGGGCCACCGGCCAGCGGAAGTGGACCGCCACCCCGGTGGACCTCGCCTTCGGCTCCCAGGCCGAGCTCCGGGCCATCGCCGAGGTCTACGCGGAGAAGGGCGGCGAGCAGAAGTTCGTGGCCGACTTCGTGAAGGCCTGGGCCAAGGTGATGAACCTGGACCGTTTCGACGTGCGCACCTGAGCCGGGACGACCGGCCTGACGACGGCAGGGGCCCGCGAGGGCCCCTGCCTTTTTCCGAATCCGGATGAACCGGGCATATTTCCCGCTGGCCAATCCCTGCCAAATATTGCCAGACTGGCCGCCGGCTCCTAAGCTCGCCCCATGCCCACCATGAACATCTCCCTGCCCGAGTCACTGAAGTCCTTCGTCGACCGCCAGGTCGAGCAGCGGGGCTTCGGCACCAGCAGCGAATACGTCCGGGAGCTGATCCGGCGCGAGCAGGAGCGGCAGGAACTGCGCGGCCTGCTGCTCGAGGGTGCTGCGTCCCCGGTCGCGGGCGAGGGCGATGACGCGTTTTTTGCGGGCGCCCGTGCCCGGGTCAGGAAGGCCGCGAAGCGGCGGTCTGCGCATTAGCCAGGGCTGGCGACACCGCTCCGCCCACCCGGACATCCCCGCCTGGCTGCAGGACACCGACCCGCTGCCATAATGCGGCCATGCGTGGCTCCGTCCCTGCACTGCTGCTCCTGCTGGCGCTGCCACTGACGCCCGGTGCGCTGGCGGCGCCGGACGCACCGCCAGCAGCCACACCGCCAGCGATGACATCGGAGGTGCCGGCGCCGGCCACCGACCCGGCCGTGCCCGACGCACCCTTGTCCCCGCTGGACGCCGACGAGGCGGCGGACGTGGACCTGGACTGGGACCAGGGTCCCGTATCCGCCGCCGCCCGCCGGATGCTGGACCGGGTGCGGGGGTCGGTGGTGCGGGTGCGGGGCTTCTATGGCGCGAACCGCGCCGAGGCCTTCCACGGCACGGCCTTCGCGGTCTGGCCGGACGGCCTGCTGCTCACCAACTACCATGTGATCGCCCGGGCGGCGCTGTCGCCCCAGAGCTACCGCCTCGAGTACGCCACCAACGACGGGGGCGGGGGCGCGCTCACCATCCTCGCGGTGGACGTGGTGCACGACCTTGCCATCGTGCGGGCCGACGGCTTCGCCCCGCCGCCGCTCCCGCTGCGCGCCGTGGTGCCGGACCAGGGCGACCGGGTGTACACGGTGGGCTACCCGCTGAACCTCGGCCTCGTCATCACCGAGGGCATCGGCAACGGGCTGCTGCCCAAGCCCTTCAATCCGCGCATCAACTACGCCGGACCCATGAACCCGGGCATGTCCGGCGGCCCGGCACTCGACAGCCGCGGCCGGGCGGTCGGCGTGAACGTCGCGTACTCCACCCGGGGCCAGCTGGTGAGCTTCCTGGTGCCCGCCGAGTTCGTGGCGCCGCTCGTCGCCCGGGCCCTGACACCGCTCGATCCCGCGGGCACCCGGGAGGAAGTGGCGCGCCAGCTCAAGGGCCACCAGGCCGAGGTGCTGGGCGCCCTGCCGGCCCGCTTCCCGGTGCAGGTGGCGGCCGGTTACGCGCTGCCCGCCGAACTCGCGCCCTTCGTGGACTGCACCGCCATCCCCGGCACGCCGCCGGTGAACGGCCTGCTGCTGCAACGGGTCGCCTGCCGGGCCCCCGTGGGCCTCTCGGTGGAGCCCGGCCTGCAGGCCGGCGACTTCCAGTTCAGCCACGCCGTGCTGGTGGCCGATGGCCTGCACCCGCTCCAGTTCGCCGAGCAGCTCCGGCGCGTGGCTGCCGCGGCCCCCGCCCGCGCCGGCTCGGCCGAGCACGTGCACCCCTGGAGCTGCCGGACCCGCATCGTCAACCTGGACCGCCTGCAGGCGGGCGTGACGTTGTGCGTGCGCCGCTACCGGCGCTACGCGGACCTGTACGACGTCGGGCTGCAGGTGACGAGCCGCAACGAGCCGCTGCGGGGCTTCGTCAGCAGTGCCACGCTGCGCGCCGTCGAGTTCCCGGCCGCCATGGACTTCACCCGCCGCTACCTGGGGGCCATCCGCTGGACACGCTAGTCCTCATCGACGTCACCGATGCCCACGGCATGATGCTGTCGCGCCAGCGCTTCAAGCTGCCGGGCGCTGGGCCGCCGCTGGTCATCGGCCGGGATATCGCCTGCGACGTGGTGCTGAACGATCCCTACGTGGCGCCCCGCCACGCGCAGCTCGTGCCGGGCGCCGACGGCGTCGTGCGCCTCAGCGACCTCGGCAGCGTCAACGGCCTCATCGTCGCGGACCAGCGGGTGCGCGAGACGGTCATCGCCGACCCGGGCGGCACCTGGGTGCAGGTGGGCCACAGCCACCTGCGCATCCGCACCGCCGCCGACCCGCTGGCGCCGGAGCGGCCGGACCGGGAGTCGCTGCGGTCGAGACGCCGGGAGTACGCCGTGGCCGTGCTCGGGCTGCTCGGTGCCGCCGGCTTTGCCGGCTTCAGCGCCTGGCTGGAAGCGCCGGATGCGGCGCTGAACACCGGCCTCCTGCGGCTGCTGACGGGTGGCGCGGTACTGGGTGCCTGGTTCGGCCTCTGGGTGCTGCTCGGCCGGGCCGTGCGCTCCCGCTGGCAGTGGACCGGGAACCTGGCCGTCACCCTCGGCGCCGCGGCGCTCGGCCTCTGGCTCTGGTGGGGTACCGACGCGACGGTGTTCGCCTACGGCACGCTGCGGGCCCGGGTCATCGGCGTGCTGCTGGTCCTCCTCGTCGCGGTGGTGGCGGTGTACCTGGAGGTGCGCATCGCCACCCGGCTGCGGCGCCAGCGCGCCGCGCTGCTCGCCGTCGCCGTGTCCCTGGTCGCGGGCATGGCCTGGTTCTGGGTACAGCAACCGGCGGGCACCGACGTGAACCGGATCCCGCCCCCGGGCCGGCTCTTCCCGCCGGACTGGTCCCGGCAGCCGGGCGTGCGGGTGGACCGCCTGCTGGAGGAGGCCCTGGACCTCAAGGACGCGGCGGACCGGGCCGGGGACTGACGTGCGCATCGACATCATCCTCGAGTCCAACAACGCCCCGGAGCGCATCCGGGACCTGGGCGTCCTGGCCGAGCAGTGCGGCCTCGGTGGCGTCTGGGTCTCCAACATGAACGACGCCCGGGACCCGTTCATCAACTTCGTGCCGCTGGCCATGGCGACGACCCGCATCCGGCTCGGGCCCATCGCGGTGAGCCCCTTCGAGCTGCATCCCCTCAAGATGGCGAGCTCGCTGCTCACGCTGAACGAGGTGGCGAAGGGCCGGGCGCAGATCGTCATCGGCGGCGGGGGCGGCACGGCGAACGCCATGGGCGCGAAACCCGTCCGCGTCGTGCGCGCGGTGCGGGAGTGCGCGGAGATCCTCAAGGCGGCCGGCACGGGCCAGCCGGTGCGCTACCAGGGCGAGCTGTTCCAGGTGAAGTGGTACAACCCGTCCTGGGTGCGGAGCAGCCCGCCCGCCGTGTACATCGGGGCCAACGGGCCCCAGATGATGAAGGCGGCCCCGAAGTACGCGGACGCGATCATGGTCAGCGACTTCGTGCCGGAACACGTGGCAAAGTCCCGGGCCATCATCGACGCCACGCTGGACGCCGCCGGCAGGGACCGCCGCGCCTTCACCCTGAACAACTTCTGGGCCTGGCACGTGAAGGACACGGTGGCGGAGGCCGAGCGGGAGGCGCGCATCTGGCTCACGGTGCGCGGCACGCTGTACCCGCCCTACCTCCACGACGTGCTGGACCCCGACGAGGCGGCGCTCGTCAACCGGAACATCCAGGCGTTCATCCGCGCCTACAACCGGAAGAGCGACGTGATCGAGGGCGTGCCGCCGGAAATCGTCCGCAAGCTGGTGCGGAACTGCACCTCGGCCTGCGCGCTCGCCGACCTGGACGCCGAGATCGGGCGCCTGCGCGGCTTCGCCCGGGCCGGCCTCACGGAGATCGCGCTCAGGATCTACGAGGAGCCGGAGAAGACCATCCGGCTGCTGGGCGAGCGGGTGGTGCCGGCGCTGGCGGACGCGTGAGCGAAGCCGCCGGCGACCGGCTCCTGACCCTGCGTCCCGCCACCGGGGCCGACGCCGTGGCGCTCGCCCACTTCGTCAACGCCGCCTACCGGGGCGAGTCCAGCAAGGCGGGCTGGACCACCGAGGCCGACCTGCTCGGCGGCCAGCGCGTGGATGCGGCGGGACTGCGCGCGCTCATCGGCACGCCAGGGAACGTCGTGCTGCTGCACGAGCCGGCGGGCGTGATCCTCGCCTGCGTCGCGCTGGAGAAGCGGGGGGACGACTGCTACCTCGGCATGCTCACGGTCAGCCCGGTGCACCAGGCCGCCGGCATCGGCCGGGGGGTGTTGCAGGCGGCGGAGCAGTACGCCCGGGAGCACTTCGCCGCCACCCGCATGACCATGACCGTCATCGCCCAGCGCACCGAGCTGATCGCCTGGTACGAACGGCGCGGCTGGCGACGCACCGGCCGGTTCGAGCCCTTTCCCTACGGCGACGAGCGGTTCGGGCTGCCCCGGCGGCCGGACCTCCGCTTCGAGGTGCTGGAGAAGCGGGTGGATGGGCGGTGCGGCCCGTGAACCACCACCCCGCGATCGAGGTCCTGGCCACCTCCCTGCGGCTCGGCCTGACCTCCTTCGGCGGACCCGTCGCCCACCTGGGCTACTTCGAGCACGCCTACGTCACCACGCGCCGGTGGCTGACCGGCGCCGAGTACGCGAGCCTGGTGGCCCTGTGCCAGGTGCTGCCGGGTCCGGCCAGCAGCCAGGTGTCGTTCCTCGTCGGCCTGCACCGGGCCGGCTGGCCCGGCGCGCTGGCCGCGTGGCTCGGGTTCACCCTGCCGTCGGCGCTGCTCATGGTTATGGCCGCGCTCCTGGCCGCCCGGGTGGAGGGCCCGGTCGCCGGGGCCGTCCTCCATGGCCTGAAGCTGGTCGCCGTGGCCGTGGTGGCCCAGGCCGTGTGGACCATGGCGCGGCGGCTGTGCACGGACGTGCCGACACGGAGCCTCGCGGTGGCGGCCACGCTCCTGCTGCTCCTGGCCGGCGGCACGGGGACGCAGCTCGCGGTGCTGCTGCTGGGTGCCACTGTCGGCATGCTGTGGTGCCGGCAGGGTGGCCCCGAGGTGCGCGTGGCCGCGGGGCTCGTGTCGCCGCGGGTGGCCTTCGCGGCGCTCGCGGGCTTCGCCCTGCTGCTGGCCGGCCTGCCCCTCGTCGCGAGGCTGGCGCCGGACGGCCTCGTGCCGCTGGCGGAGGTCTTCTACCGGGCCGGCGCCCTGGTGTTCGGTGGCGGCCACGTGGTGCTGCCGCTGCTGCGGGAGGCCCTCGTGCCGGCGGGCGTCGTGAGTGACGGGGTGTTCCTCACCGGCTACGGATTCGCCCAGGCGCTGCCCGGGCCCCTGTTCACCTTCGCGGCCTACCTGGGTGCCGCGGGCACCGGGGTGGCGTCGCCCCTGGCCGGCGCGCTGGTGGCCCTCGTCGCCATCTTCCTGCCCGGCCTGCTGCTCGCCGTGGCGGGCGTCGCGCTGTGGGGGCGCCTGGCGGCCCACGGCCCCGTGCGGGGGGCGCTGAACGGCCTCAACGCGGTGGTCGTCGGCATCCTCGCCGCCGCACTCTACGACCCGGTGTGGGTCACGGCCGTCGGGTCCGTGGCGGATGTGGCGATCGCGGCCGCCGGCCTGCTGCTGCTCGAGCGATGGCGGGTGTCGCCCGTGGTGGTCGTGGCATTGACCGTGATGGCTGCGGGCTTGCCAGCACTGGTGCCGGGTTAACCAGGCGGACGGTGGGTCACGCGAAGCGGGGTTCCGTCGCGGGACGCCTGGGCCGGCGCGTCGGTCCGAACGACACCCCGGGTACCCGCCCCGTCCGGCTGACCATTTTCACGAGCAGATCGATCGTGAAGCCGTCCAGCTTGCCGTTGAGCACGTTGCTTATGCGTGGCTGGGTAACGCCAAAAAACACGGCGGCTGCAGTCTGGGTCATGCGCCGCTGCCTCACGAAGCGCTCGATCTCGGCGGCGAGCGCAACACGCATGCCGAGGACGGCAGCCTCAGCCCGGGAGAACCCAAGATCCTCGTAGGCCGTTCGTGTGGTGATCCTGCGTTTCACACTGGCACCCTCGGTGGTGTGGGCCTCAGCCGCGCTGACGGAGATCCCGGACCCGCTGTCGCGCGACCTCGATGTCTCGCCGGGCCGTCTGCTGCGTCTTCTTGGCGAAGGCGTGCAGGACAATGACTTCCTCGTGGCTCTCAAGCAAGTAAATTATCCGGAACTCGCCTTGCGTGGAAATCCTGATCTCGCGCACGCCCGGCGCCACGCTGGCCAGTGCCCGCCAGTGCTTGGGTTCCAGGCCCAGCTGCAGGCGGAATAGTTCGTCGCCGGCCAGGACCCGTGCAGCTCGTGGAAAGGCGCGCACCCGGGTTCGGGAGTCGCCGCGCCAGTTGACCGGCAACAGGCCCGCATGGGCGACGAACATTATGCAGAAATCCGCATAATTGACAAGGCGCAGGCCTGGGCGCAGGGAGGCATGCCGGGAGTCTCGCGAATTCCGGCGCGGGCGGTCGAGTCACGAAACCGATGGCAATACCGGGATTCGCCTCACGGGGTCACTGTGACCGCACCATCCGCCCCCCCAGCCACACCGCCACGCCCAGGCACGCGCGACAGGCGCTGAGCTCGAGCCCCGCCACGAAGAGGTCGGTCTCGACGGGCGCCCAGCGGTCCAGGAAGACCTCGCCGGCGTTCACCCGGTTCCAGTAGGCCACCTTCCGGTCCCGGACCTCGGGCGGGAAGGCGGGGTTCTGCCTCAGCTGCTCGAGGCCCGCGCCGGCGATGCGCAGCGGCACGCCGTCCGGGTTGGCCACGGGCGAGGCGTAGGCGTTCAGCCACACCTGGTCGGCCAGCTCGCCGCAGGCGGGGCAGGTGAAGCGGGTGCGGTCGAAGGCAGGTGCCTCCGGGGCTGGCGGGACGGGCGGTTCGCGGGAATCGGTCACGGGAGTATGCTCGGGGTGGTTGCAGAGGATAGCGGGGGGAATCATGCACAGATTGACCAAGACCGTGCAGCAGGTCCTGACACGCAAGCCCCACGGGGTGGTCACCATACCGCCCGACGCCACGGTGTACGACGCCCTGGTGCTCATGGCGGAGCACGACATCGGCTCCCTGGTGGTGATGGAGGGCGACCGCCTCGCCGGCATCTTCTCGGAGCGGGACTACGCCCGGCAGGTGGCGCTGGTCGGCAAGTCGTCGAAGGAGACCCGGGTGCGGGAGATCATGACCCACAAGGTGATCTGCATCGGACCCGGGCAGACCGTGGATGACTGCATGGGCCTCATGACCGCGAAGCGCATCCGCCACCTGCCCGTGCTCGACCACAAGAAGGTGGTGGGACTCATCTCCATCGGCGACGTGGTGAAGGAAGTCATCTCCGGCCAGCAGGCGATGATCGAGCAGCTGGAGCAGTACATCCACTCCTGAGGTAGAGTGCGGGCCATGCGTCACCCTGCCAGCGGCGGCCCGACGGGGCTGCCCACGATCCTGCTCGTCGCCACGTTGCTGCTTGCCGGCTGCGGCCGGCCGGCGGGGGAGGACACGACCGTAGCGGACGGGACCCCGCCCCATCCCGGCAAGGCCCTGGTGGACCGGCACTGCGTCCGCTGCCACCTGGCCCCGGAGCCGGGCGACCTCGCGAGGGAGTACTGGCCCTACGCCCTCCATTACATGGGCAACTACGTGGGCATGCGGGGTGACGAATTCCCGGACTTCCGCACCGAGGACTTCCCGCCGGAGCTCGAGCCCGTCAAGGACTATACCAAGCGGTATTTCCTCCATGGCAGCGACGGCTACTTCCGGGACTTCTACCCCTTCCGCCTGCACATCCCCCCCCGGCCCGCGATGAGCGCGGAGGATTTCCGGCAGGTCCGGGCCTACTACGAGGCCGGCGCGAAGCCCTGGCGGGAGCTGGAGCAGCAGGGCCCGAAGCCGCCGGTCAGCACGCTCTTCCGGCCCGAGGTCCCGAAGCTCGACCTGGAACCCGGCGCGCTGGTGCTGTCCACGCGGGTGGACCCGGTGCGCCGGCGCCTGTACGTGGGCCGCACGGTCATCGACGACTGGGTGGGCGGCGGCGAGCGGCGCGAGGGCTTCGAGCTGTGGGACGACGTGGCGGTGCTCGACCTCGCCACCGGCCGGCGGCTGGCCACGCAGCGCCTCACCAGCGACCCCATCGACATGGCGCTCACCGCCACCGGAGTGCGCCTCGTCACCCACGGCCACTTCCCGCTCAGCAAGGTCGGCATCGCCGCCATCACCGACTGGGTATTCGATGGCCCCGCCGGCGGGCCGCTGGCCGGCCGGGCCCGCATGCTCGTCAACGGCAAGCAGCGCTTCGTGCAGCACCACACCACCGACATGAACGGCGACGGGCTCGCGGACATCGTCGGCAATGCCTTCGGCGACGGCGTTGGCGCCGATGCCCAGGCGATCCTGTCCATCTGGTACCAGATGCCGGGTTACGCGCGGCAGTGGGACGCCGCGCCGCCGGAGATCCCGCCCGGCGTCATGCCCGGGCTCCGGGAGACGATGGTGGCCGCCGACTCGGGCCTCATCGGCAGCACCATCGGCGACTTCAACGGCGATGGCCGGCCCGACATCGCTGCCGTCATCGCCCAGGGCCGGCAGGAGCTCATCCTGCTCACCAACAACGGCGACGAGAGCTTCACCCGCCACGTGCTCGACCGGCACACGCCCTCCTGGGGCGGCAACAGCCTGGAGGCCGCGGATTTCGACGGCGATGGCGACCTCGACCTCGTCGTGCTAAACGGCGACAACGTGGCCGGCAACCACATCGGCAAGATCGTGCCCGCGCCGCGGCCCCAGCACGGCATCCGGGTCTACCGGAACGATGGCGACCTCAGGTTCACCGCCGACTACTACTACCGGATGCACGGCGCGATCCGCTCGGTGGTGCGGGACTTCGACGGTGACGGCGACCCGGACATCGCGGCCATCGCGCTCTTCCCCCAGTGGAGCCAGGCGGAGCCCGAGACCTTCGTGTACCTGGAGAACCAGGGCGGCCTGCGCTTCGCGCCCCGGTCGATCCCCCGGGAGTTCTTCAGCGTCTGGTGCTCCATCGAGGCGGCCGACGTGAACGGCGATGGCCGCACGGACCTCGTGCTCGGCCTCGGCAACTTCCCCGAGCTGGTGCCGCCCGACTGGATCACGGCCCATCCGGCCATGCAGGGCCGGGGCGGCACGGCGCCGACGGTGATCTTCCTGATCAACCAGGGCCCGCCGCCCGTGGCGCCGACGACAGCCACCTGAGGATGCTGTCCTGGCACCGCTGATCCACGTCCGGGACAAGGTGGCCCTGGTCACCGGGGCCGCGGCCGGCATCGGCGCCGCCTGCGCCCGGGTGCTCGCGGCCCACGGCGCCCGGGTGGTGGTCGCCGACCTGGACGAGCCGGGCGCCCGGGCCGTCGCCGACGGCATCGGGCGCGACGGCGGGCAGGCGGAGGCCGTGGTCCTCGACGTCACCCGGGAGGACGGCTGGCGGCGGGTCGTCGACGGTGTCCTTGCCCGGCACGGCGCCCTGGACGTGCTGGTGAACAACGCCGGCATCGCGCTGGTGAAGACCCTGCTGGAGACCAGCCTCGACGACTGGCACCGCGTGCACGCGGTGAACCTGGACGGGGTCTTCCTCGGCACCCGGGCCGCCGTGGAGGCCATGCGGCCCGGTGGCAGCGCGGGCCGCGGCGGGTCCATCGTCAACCTGTCGTCGGTCGGCGGGCTGATCGGCGCCGAGGGGCTCACGGCCTACTGCTCCACCAAGGGCGGCGTGCGCCTCTTCTCGAAGAGCGTCGCCGTCGAGTGCGGCCGCGCCGGGTGGAACATCCGCGTGAACTCGGTGCATCCCGGCAACACCGACACGCCCATGTTCCGGCGGGAACTGGACGAGATGGTGGCGAAGGGCATGGTGCAGACCCGGGACGAGGCGCTGAAGTTCTACCTGGACATGCAGCTCCTGCCGGAGATCGGCCAGCCGGAGGACGTGGCCGCGATGGTGCTGTTCCTCGCCTCGGATGCCGCCCGCTTCGTGACCGGTGCCGAGTTCGTCGTCGACGGCGGCCTCACGGCGCAATGAGCACCGGCGGCGACCGCTTCGACTCGCCGGCCACCACCGGGCTCGCCTGCCTGCTCTACCCCCTGGGCCCCGCGGCGATCGTGCTGATGCCGATGATCGTCGGCGGGCTCATCGACACCTACGGCTACACGGAGCAGCAGGCGGGCAACGTGGCCGCGGCCGAGGGCCTGGGGCTCGTGGTCTCGTCGGTGGCGGCGGCGCTGTGGATCCGCCGCGCGTCCTGGGTCCGGGCGCTGCTGGCCGCCTTCCTGGCCTACGCGGCCCTCAATGCCCTGAGCGCCAGCCTGCCGGGGTATGGTCCGCTGCTCGCGGTGCGCTTCCTCACGGGCCTTGCCGGCGGCAGCCTCTTCGCCGTGTCCGTGGCCACCCTCGGCGACAACCGCGCTCCGGACCGGGCCTTCGGCCTGGCCCAGGCCGTGCAGGGCGTGCTGATGCTCGGCGCCTTCGCGGCGGCGCCCGCACTGCTCGGGGCGGGCGGGGTGGGGGCCCTCTACTACCTGCTGGCGGGCGCAGCCCTGCTCCTGCTGCCGATCCTCCTGGCCTTCCCGGCGACGGGCCGCGTCCGGGCCGCACTCGCGGGCGGCGATGCGCAGACGCCGCAACAGACCGGGCTCATCCTGCTCGGGCTCGCGGCCAGCGTGGTGTTCTTCGTGAACGTCTTCGGCCTGTGGGCCTTCGTCGAGCGGATGGGGCTCGAGGGTGGCCTGCCGGGACCGGCCATCGGCCTGGCCCTCGGCGTGTCCCAGGTGCTGGCGATTGCCGGGGCCCTCGCCGCCGCCTGGGCCAGCAACCGCTTCGGCCGTTACCTGCCCCTCGTCGCCGTGCTGGTGGGGCAGGGTGCGGCGCTCATCATCCTCCAGGGTGACTTCGGCGTGCCGGCCTATTACCTCGCCACCGGCCTGTTCCAGGCGCTGTTCATCGTCGGGGTGTCCTACCAGATGGGCGCCATCGCCGAACTGGACCTCGGGGGCCGTTACCTCGTGATGATGACCGCCGCCCAGGGCCTCGGGTCCGCCGTCGGGCCCGCGCTGGCGGGCGGGCTGATCACGGGCAGCGACTACGGCGGCGTGGTCCGGCTGGCCCTCGGCTGCCTGGTCGCCAGCACCCTGGCCTTTCTCTTCATCGTCTGGCGCAGCCGGGCGCCCGGCGGGTAACATCCGGGGCGGACCGAGCCCGAGACGCCCCATGCCGACCGAGACGACTGCATCCGCTGGCCAGCCCCGGCCCGTCGCGCCCTACCTGGCCCTCGGCCTCTCGACGGTCATCTACGGCATCTCCGAGCGGAAGCAGATCCGCCATAACCTGGAGACCATCGAGGAGGCGATCCACGCGGGCATCGCCATGGTGGGCATCAACATGCCGGTCAAGGTGATCGCCCTCGCCGAGGGCGCGCTGACCGGCTTCACCGACGAGATCTTCGACCTGCCCCACGTGATGGCGGCCCGGGAGCTGTTCATCGAAGTGCCGGGCGAGGAGACCGAGTACCTCGGCCGGCTCGCGAAGCTCTACGACACCTACATCATCGGCCAGTGCAAGGCGCGGTGGCCCGAGGTCATCAGGGATCGCTACTTCAACACCGTGTTCGTCATCGCGCCGAACGGCAAGGTGGTGCACAAGGCGGCGAAGAACCACGTCTGGTGCCGGGAGCACTCCTGCACGCCCCACGACGTCTACGACCGCTGGGTCGAGCTCTACGGCGACGGCATCGAGGCCTTCTACCCGGTGCTGAAGACCGACGACATCGGCAACATCGGCACCATCTGCTGCAGCGACGGGGAGTACCCGGAGGCCGTGCGGGCCCTCGCCTTCAACGGCGCCGAGGTGGTGTACCGGCCCAGCGAGGCCACGCCGATGACCACGGCGGGCTACCCGGGCGGCGGCACCTGGCTGATCCAGAACCAGGGCCACGCCGAGTTCAACTCGGTGTACATGCTGTGCCCGAACGCGGGGCCGGTGTACGTGGGCGCCACCTCGAAACACCCGGTGGACATCGCGGGCGGCAGCGCCCACATCGTGGACTACCGGGGGCAGGTGGTGTCCTACAGCGCGTCCACCAGCAACACCATCGTGGCGGCCACCGTGGACATCGAGGCACTGCGCAACTTCCGGGCCATGAGCCTCAACAACAACTGGCTCAAGGACCTGCGGGTGGAGCTCTACAAGCGGATGTACGAGCAGCCCATCCACCCGAAGAACCTGTGGCTCAAGGACGCGCCGAAGGCCAACCCGGAGATCGACGAGATCTACCGGGCCAACATCCGCCGCCTGCAGCAGCGGGGCACCTGGACGAAGCCCGCCTACGACCACCCGGGCAGCCGCTACCAGCCCGCGGGCGACGACGACACCAGCTGGGACGACCTCAAGCAGCGCCTCTGGGGCCCCTGGCTCTAGAAAAGGTACCGGACACTTAGTTATTTAGTTTTGGGGGAGAGCATGCGTAATTCGGCATCGATGTGGGCAGTGGCGGCAGCGGCCTTGCTGGCGACGGACCTCGCGACCGCCGCGGGGCTGGACGAGATCGTCGTCACGGCCCAGCGGCGGGAGCAGGACCTGCAGGACGTGGGCATCTCGGTCACCGCGTTCAGCGCGGACCAGGTGCAGGCCCTCGGCCTCGCCAACAGCACCGACGTGGCCCAGATGACCCCCAACCTCAACTACACGGTGCCCCAGGGCGAGGGCAGCCAGATCAACTTCTTCCTGCGCGGCGTGGGCCTCAACGACTTCGCCGACGCCCAGGAGAACCCGGTCGCCGTCTACGTGGACGACGTCTACAAGCCCGCCATGGGCGGCCTGTCCATGCAGCTCTTCGACGTGGAGCGCATCGAGGTGCTGCGCGGCCCCCAGGGCGCGCTCTTCGGCCGCAACTCGACCGGCGGCGTCATCCACTACGTCACGAAGCGCCCGGGGGACGAGCTGGACGCCTACGCCGACGTGGCCTACGGCGACTACGACCAGCTGAAGGCCGAGGCCGCCGTCGGCGGCCCGATCAAGGACGGCGTCGCCGGCCGCATCTCCGTCGGCTACAACAAGCACGACGGCTACACCGAGAACCGCACGCCCGGCATCCAGGACTACAACGGCCTCGACTCCCGGGCCGCCCGCGTGCAGCTGCTGGTGGATGTCTCCGACACCGCCAGCGTGCTCCTCTCCGGCAACTACTCCCACAACGAGGCCGCGGTCGGCGCCTGGCAGCACCAGGCCACCCGCCCCAGCGACGACTTCAACACCAGCCTGCCGCTGCCGGCCGACGAGGACTTCTGGGGCAGCTGCCCCGGCTGCGACGCCTTCGGCTATGCCGACACGGACGGCGATCCCTGGGCCGGCGACTACGACCGCAATGGCCGGGTGGAGGTCCGCAACCGGTCCCTGCAGGCCAACGTCAACGCGAAGCTCGGCGAGCTCGATTTCACGTCGATCACCGCGTGGACGGGCGTCAGCCGCCTGCAGCAGGAGGACGCGGACATGAACCCGTTCCTGGCCGGCGCCCCCGAGCCCCGGCCCGAATCGTTCATCGCCCCGGACTTCGCCGCCGAGACCGATACCCTGTCCCAGGAGTTCCGCCTGGCGGGTGACGCCGGTGCGTTCCGCTGGCTGGCCGGCGCCTACTGGTTCGACAACGAGGTCAACGGCCACTACGACCTGGACACGAGCGCCATCGACTTCGTGACCATGGACGCCGACTACACCCAGCAGACCGACTCCATCGACCTCTTCGGCCAGGTGGAGTACGACCTGTCCACGTCGTTCACCGTGATCGCCGGCCTGCGCTGGACCAGCGAGGACAAGACGCTGGACTTCCGCAACATCGACAGCTCGGGGATCACCGCCCTGTGCAGCACCGACCCGGACCCGCCGTCCCAGGGCTGCTTCAACCCGGCCCCGACGCCGCTCGGGCCCTCACGCCCGACGCCCGACTACATGGTGCTGTTCAACGCCGACTCCGTGGGTGAGCTGGCCGAGCAGGACGAGAGCTACCTGACCGGTCGCCTGCAGCTCAACTGGACGCTCAACGACGACCTGCTGGTCTACGGCTCGTACTCGCGGGGCAAGAAGTCCGCGGGCTTCAACAACGGCTTCCTGGACACCACCCAGGTGTTCGGCAACAACCCCGTCGACACCATTCCCTTCGGTTCCGAGACCCTGGACGCCTACGAGCTGGGCCTGAAATCCGTCGTGCTGTCGGACACCACGCGCATCAACGCCGCGGTGTTCTACTACGATTACCAGGACTTCCAGACCTTCCAGTGGCTGATCCTGAACCAGGTGATCTTCAACGCGGACGCCGAGGTCTGGGGCGCAGAGCTCGAGATCGAGACCCGGCCCATCGACGGCCTGACCCTGCAGCTCGGTGCCGGCACGCTGGACGCCACGGCGGAGGACATCCCGACGATCACCGGCGACGCGGTCCGCGACCGCAACATGGTGGGCGCGCCGGAGCTCTCGGTGAACGCGCTGGCCCGCTACGAGTGGGCGGCCTTCGGCGGCACCATGGCCCTGCAGGGCTGGGGAACCTGGCAGGACGAGATCTGGTTCGACATCCAGAACCACCCCATCTCGAAGGAGGACGGCTACACCGTCGTCAACTTCCGGGGTTCCTGGACCACCGGCGACGGCGGCCTCGAGCTCTACGCCTTCGTGAACAACGCCTTCGAGGAGGAGTACAAGGTCTACACCTTCGACTTCTCCGGCCTGTTCGGCTTCAACCAGCAGGCCTTCGGCCCGCCGCGGTGGTGGGGCGTCGGCGCCCGCGTGAACTTCGGCGGCGCCCGCTAGAGCTGTAGGAGCGCCTTCAGGCGCGACCGGTTCCCGGCTCCCCTTGGTCGCTAGATGAACACGCTCCCGCCGGGAAGCCGGGAGCCGCTCGCGCCTGAAGGCGCTCCTACGGCGTCAGCCCACCTTCGGCAGGTGCTGCAGCGACTCGGCGATGGCCTCGCCCGGGTACTCGAAGTTCGAGAGCTCCCCGGCGAAGTACCGGTCGTAGGAGCTCATGTCGAAGTGGCCGTGGCCCGAGAGGTTCACGAGCAGCACCTTCGGCTCCCTGGACTTCGCGCATTCCTTCGCCACCCGGATCGTGGCGGCGATGGCGTGGGTGGACTCCGGCGCCGGCACGATGCCCTCGGTGCGGGCGAAGAGCACGCCGGCCTCGAAGGTCTCGAGCTGGGGGATCGCCACCGCGTCCACCAGGCCCTCGTGCACCAGCTGGCTGACCAGCGGTGAGGCGCCGTGGTAGCGCAGGCCGCCGGCGTGGATGCCCGGGGGCATGAAGTCGTGGCCCAGCGTGTGCATCTTCAGGAGCGGCGTGAGGCCCGTGGCGTCGCCGAAGTCGTAGGCGTACACGCCCTTGGTGAGCGTGGGGCAGGAGGTGGGCTCCACCGCCACCAGCCGCACGTCCTTGCCCGCTGCCTTGTCGGCGAAGAACGGGAAGGCGATGCCCGCGAAGTTGGACCCGCCGCCGCAGCAGCCGAAGACCATGTCCGGGTACTCGCCGGCCAGCGCCATCTGCTTCTTCGCCTCCTCGCCGATCACCGTCTGGTGCAGCATCACGTGGTTCAGCACGGAGCCGAGGGCGTAGTTGGTGTCGGCCCTGCCAGCGGCTTCCTCCACCGCCTCCGAGATGGCGATGCCGAGCGAACCGTCGGTGTCCGGCATCTTCGCCAGGATCGACCGGCCGGCGTTGGTGAGGTTCGTCGGGCTCGCGAAGACCTCGGCGCCCCAGGTCTGCATCAGCGACCGGCGGTAGGGCTTCTGGCCGTAGCTGATCTTCACCATGTAGACGCGCACCTTCACCCCGAGCAGCTGGCCCGCCAGGGCGAGCGAGCAGCCCCACTGGCCGGCACCCGTCTCGGTGGTGAGGCGGTGGATGCCGGCGACCTTGTTGTAGTACGCCTGCGGGATGGACGTATTCGGCTTGTGGGAACCGGCCGGGCTCACCGACTCGTTCTTGAAGTAGATGTGGGCCGGGGTGCCGAGCGCCTGCTCCAGGCGGTGGGCCCGGTGCAACGGCGTCGGGCGCCACAGCCGGTAGATCTCCCGCACCGGCTCCGGGATCGGGATCCAGCGCTCCGCCGACACTTCCTGCTCGATCAGGGCGGGCGGGAAGATCGCGGCGAGGGCCTCGGGGCCCACCGGCTTGCCGTCCGGCCCCAGTGGCGGGGGCGGGGGGTTCGGCAG
>ERZ761602.2294-NODE-2294-length-30465-cov-4.934298_pt1 | contig 30465 bp, 31 predicted proteins | sample MGYA00512165_ERZ761602 | MGnify/ENA primary metagenome ERZ761602 (study PRJEB28899, sample SAMN02445085) | bioreactor sludge metagenome | biome: EBPR sludge; isolation source: Thorneside wastewater treatment plant | place: Australia: Brisbane, Thorneside...
ATCAATGTCCTTGGTTGCGCGCGTAAGATCTGGCGCCCAGACGTGCAACATGAGCGCTCCTTTAAGGACAAATTTTTCAGAGTATTTTGAGTTACTAAGACGATGTAAAAATCTTTCCATCGCATAATATTGCAGGACCTCCTCGAATGGCCGATTCTTTTGCTTCGCTTTCTCGAGCAGTCGATTGTAAACGGAAATGTCGATATTCTTTGGACTCATAGAATGGCCTCCAAATAGGGTTTCATAATTTTTTCTATTCTGCAGATCTTGGCGTATTTCATAAGTTGCTCGATATTTTTAGCTTTCGCTTTTTTTCTCCAATTTTTAAGAGCTTCGAGAGCCACATCTAGGCCAATGGTATTTCGAAACTTAAAGCAGTCCGTGATCGTTTTTTCGGGTGAAAAAATTTTAATCTCGACGCCATCGATTTCATGAGAATCAACGCCAGCGGCATAGCTTTCCTCGGAAAACCAGGAGAGATGGATAGGCGGATAATCGATGCGGGGGCGAGTCATCCCTTGCCGAAGAGCGATCCAAACTTCCCGTGGGATTTGTGTGGATAGGTTGTGGAAGCTGAGGGCTGAAATGAGGCATATGACGCCTTGGGGGATTTTACTTCCGGCAATTAGGAGATCAGGACGACTTGCCTCGGTTCGATCACTAAGGCGATAGAGCCCTCGACTAAGTTTTACGATCAGACCTTCTCGCTCCATCTCGTAAAGGGTGCGAGGATGCAGGCCCTCTTTAAGGGCCTTCGAAGTGCGCAGAAGACCCCCATTTTTTTCGAAAAGCTTGATGCCTTTGCTAAGAGGTCGATTTGATGTCCTTTCCATATGGATAATATTACATATAATTATTAATAAGTATAGGTGTTATTATCCTGATAATAAGTTGAACATTTGAATATCAGCGACCCAATACCGTATGACCTCCTGCGAGGTTTTTATTTTTTGAAGTGAAAAAAGGGTCCACCGAGGGTCCACCAGAACACAAAATTGACCTCAATCGACCGAAAGAGAACGAAACTTCGGAAATCGGACTTCACCACGTTGTTGATTGTTAGATTTTTTATAATGGGTGCTTTCATCCCTAAAATAAGGTTCTGAAAGGACTTGTCATTTTCTCATTTATCCATTTCGATCAACTCCGAACTAGGAGTCGTAGTTCAGTTGGTTAGAACGCCTGCCTGTCACGCAGGAGGTCGAGGGTTCGAGTCCCTTCGGCCCCGTTTGTTTAAACCCGTTTATACGCCGTATAAACGGGTTTTATTTTTTTGACCGTTTGAAAATTTTTGAGCGCGCGTCACTTTCGCGTAACCCAGCTCTTCAGATCGAATGTCATTCGCCGAAAAGAGTTAAGGATCTGCAGCTCGGATCTGCTGATCCAGATTTTGGATTCGCTGCACGCCATCATTCTGGGACAGAATTTGCTTGAGAGATCCCGCGTCGTCCTCGTCGTAGATGTCGCCCACTATCTGTTCGAAGATATCTTGCATTGTTACAATTCCTAAAATTTGAGGCCCTTCGTAAACCACTGCCATTTGATTCTTTCGGCCCTGCAGTGTCTTTAGTGCTTGAAAAAGAGTTGCATTTTGTTGGATGCGCGCCACTCGTCGAACGAGCGATTGCCACGTCTTTTCGCCAGCTACGAGGGCGGCCATAAAATCTCGACTGCTTAAGATTCCTTCGAGTTTACCGTCGCGAAGCACTGGAATTCGAGTATGATTACTCGAAGCAATTACTTTGGCCACTTCCTCGAAACAAGTATTCCAGTCGATCCAGATCACATCTTTCCAGGGTAAGTAGATCTCTTGGATTCGCCTTCGTTCAAGCGCTACGGCGTTCAAAACGAGATGGCGATGGGGATCGGGAAGGGCTTCGAGATCGAATTCAGCATCGTCTTCCTTATGCAACCTCCAGGATTTCACTCTAAAGAAGGCGTGCACAAATGTTCGTGTGGACCATTCTAGAAAATTGACGAGTGGGCGAAGGGATACTTCGAGTAACCACAGTACGTGAGATGTCCAAGTGGCAACCCATAAGGGATGTCGCAAGGCCAGCACTTTGGGTACTAATTCTCCAAAGACGACATCAGCATAGGTAAAACCTACGACCACCACAGCGACCGAGAAGAGCTGTGCCACGAACGGGTTCATGCTCAAGTGCTCCACCAACCATGGGGACAAATACTTTGCGGTTCCAATGAATCCTACGGCAGCCGCTATCGCACTGATGAAGGATTCTCCAAGTTGAATGACCGAGAGTGTTCTTTCAGGATTTTCACGTAGACGTTTTAGGAGTCTTGCCCTCGAACTTCCTGATTTTGCCAGCATTCGAATTTGGCTTCGTCGTGCAGTCACAAAGGCGATCTCAGCCGCTGAGAGAAACCCGCTTAAAATGATGCAAAAAAGGACAATTAAAAACGTCATTTGGCGTCCTCATCTCACCTCCAACTACTCGGTCGAGAGAGTTCGACCGAGTAGTAGAGAGGAGGGGGAAGATGGTTTGAAATTTTTTTAAGCCGCCCGAGGTGAGCTTTGATTAGAGGATCCCCACTTCTTCGGCATATAATCCCCTAAGCGGACGAAGCGATTATCTTCGTCAGAGGGGTGTAGAAACCAAAGAGGATCCGCAAAGTCTGAATGCGAGAGAGCCTCTTCGGCCCGAGAATCGAGGTCTTCGTCTCGGTCGTAAAAATAGACATCGTCCTCCGTAAAGGAAGACTTGAATAGCTGTTCAGGATTTTTAAGTGCCATATCAATATCTCCTCCTTGGGGTGAAAATTAGGGCGGCACTTGGGGACGTCAAGTCCCCCCCTAGGGCCGGCTTTAAATCGACGCGAAATGTCTAAAATTTTATTTGGGGCAGCCTTGACAGTAAAAAAAGCGAAATTATTTATTTTTACGAGTTTAATGAGACCTTCGGATCTGCCCCAGAGGGTTTCGAAAAAAATGATTTGGGAAGAAAAATTTATATAAAGGAGGAAACTATGAAAAATTTAGTCAGATGGCCGAATTACCAAGATTCCTTCTTGGGACTCTCAAGGCTTCAACGCGACATTGACCGAATGTTTGATGACTTCTTGAGTCCCGGGCGAATGTGGCTGCAAGAGACGGATTTGACCCCCACCTTTAATCCGGCTTGCGACGTTCAAGAGACCGATTCTCACTATGTGGTGAGTTTCGATGTTCCCGGAATTTCAAAGGATAACCTTAAAATTGAAGTGGTTGACGGGATGCTGACCGTTTCGGGTGAAAAGAGGACTGAAAAGGCTCAAGGAAAGGCCGCGTCTCATTTACTTGAACGATCGTATGGTCAGTTTAAGCGCACTTTTTCACTTCCCTCCCACATCGATGCGGAAAAAATAGAGGCTAACTATGAGGATGGAGTGCTGACGATCAGCCTAGCGAAAGCAGAATCCGCAAAACCCCGAGAAATTAAGATCGGCGAAGGCAAGCCGTCCATCTTTAAACGTTTGGCGAATACTGTAACAAACGAATCAAATTCAAAACAGGAGGTGAATAAGCAACGAGCTGCTTAATCATCAAACAAATACGCCATTATAAGAGACCGACTGTCTCTGTAAGTCGCCAAAAGGCGACGTTTCTTCCTCGGAATGAGGGCTCTTACCCTCATTCCGAATTGAAAATTCACTGAAGGAGGTTTTTTATGAAATCGATGTTATTAGGATTTGTAACATTAGTTTCGTTAACGCTTTCCACCTCAGCGGTTGCTGAGTCCAGTGATGCCGGCAAAGAGGTTGCCGCCAAAATCCTAGAATACCTTGAATCGAAGGATTATTTTTACAATCAGGACTATATGGGCGTTCAATTTCCCTATGCCTCTAAATCTGCGAGTGGGGCGGATGATGTTTTGACCTGGATCGAATCAAACCTAGTGAGTCACCCTTCAGCCTGTTTGCCAAAGGACTCGTCTGGGGTTTGAGGTGAGCGACTGATCTTGTTGCGGAGCGGACCCTCTGGGCGGCTACTGCCCAATGTATTCAAACAATCGTTCGAACGCGCGTCAGTTTCGCGTCACTCAGGGTACGAAATCTGCCGAAATCAACCGAAGTGGACCGAACTCAAGAAGCGGAAATCTGCTTCTCAGTTTTTGTTTAAGTTCGATTAAAACGAATGATCAAAGCCTATAGTAAGCCTTTAAAATCATTCGAAGTTTTTGCTCTCGTGGAATTTTTTCGATTCGATTTTTGCTGAAATTCTCAAAACGGCCTGTCACGCATGGACTGAAGCCGAGCGAATAGCGAGGGTTCAGCTACCCAATGTCATGGCTCAGTTTGAATTGTCGTCGGAAGCGTATCTCGGAATTTTGGAGGGCGAGTCCCATCGGCCCCGCCATTTCACATATCCCGATATTTTTTCCTCCGCTGTGACACTCACCCAAACCCACCCTCAGTTTTTTAATTCGTGTACTTGGCAACACTTAGGTACGTAAGTGCGAATTGCATCAACAGCATGCCTCACCTTTTGCATAAATTCCTTTTCACTCGTGATTTGATGATATTGAGGATGCTGCTGCCAAATCTTTCCGATTATCTCGTCGATTCTTGCGGCTTGTTCAGCTGATTCTACTCGCACTGGATTCTGGTGATTAAATCCCAGCTCTGCAGAGGGTGTCCTCAAGTGAATAACCGCTTCGTATCGCTCAAGCTCGGCTCTGAAACTTGTTTTCAGAGAATCAAAATATGAACTTTCGCTACCGATCCAATAAGCAAGACCATCCAACGTTCCGCGATCACAAAGCACAACCGCAGATTTTTTCTCTTCCAAAACGATTTGTTCGAGTTCTCGTTGGACATGATAAATAGCCCGTTGAGCTCCTTTCTATGAAACATCCGATTCTCCCCGAATGAATCCCCCTGAAAATAAAATGCTGGCAGACTCCGGCAAGACTAGAATGTGTTCACAAAATGATTTTCTAATGAGCTCGAGAACGGCGGTTTTCCCAGCTCCTGGGCCGCCCGTAAGCACGACAAGTCTCGGTGAATGCAAGCTCAACTCGCATTCGCAAATTTTTTGACCGTTCAAAGGAGTGCATTCCATAAATTAAAGGTTAATTCTCCTCAATCTCAGTGCATTCACAACTACCGATACCGAGCTAAGTGCCATCGCCAAACTCGCAAAGATCGGACTAAGTAAAGTTCCGAAAAAAGGATAAAGGACTCCCGCAGCAATCGGCACTCCAAGTGCATTGTAAACGAACGCAAAAAATAAGTTCTGTCGAATATTACTCATCGTGCCGCGGCTCAGCTGAATTGCTTTAGCGATTCCTCTCAAGTCGCCTTTCACGAGTGTCACGCCAGCACTCTCCATCGCAATGTCTGTTCCCGTTCCCATAGCAACCCCGACTTGAGCTTGAGAAAGTGCGGGAGCATCATTGATGCCATCTCCAGCCATTGCAACGATTCGCCCTTGAGTTTGATACTTTTTAATTACTTCAGTTTTTTGTTCTGGGAGTACTTCCGCAATGACTTCATCGATATTAAGTTTTTTTGCAACCGCTTCGGCAGTGGTCCGACTGTCTCCAGTGAGCATCACGAGCTTCACATTGTTCTTATGAAGGAGTTCAATTGCTTCCGGTGTGGAACTCTTAATTGGATCAGCTACACCAAGAAGTCCCGCAAGCTTCCCATCAATCGCAACGAACATGACTGTCTGACCGTCTTTTCTAAGCGAGTCGGCTTTTGCAGGGATATCACCGAGTTCAATTTTTTGATCTTCTAGGAGACGTTTATTTCCAATAACCACTTTCCTCCCTTCGACCAATCCCTCGACACCTTTACCTGTGATCGATCGAAACCCTTCGCTCTTTACGAGCGGGATACTGCGATCTTTTGCGCCATCGACAATTGCTTTTGAAAGCGGATGTTCGCTCCCTTGCTCAAGACTTCCCGCCAGTCGTAAGAAATCGTTCTCAGAAAAACTAATCGCGGAAACGGAGACAAGCTTTGGATGCCCTTCCGTTAGCGTACCCGTCTTATCGACGACAAGAGTATCCACTTTCTGGAATGTTTCGAGAGCCTCAGCATTTTTGATGAGAATTCCTGACGTCGCTCCTCGCCCGATTCCCACCATGATGGACATCGGTGTAGCGAGACCGACCGCGCACGGACATGCAATGATGAGAACTGCTACCGCATTCACAATTCCGTAGACGAATGAAGGCTCTGGTCCAAAGCTCCACCATAAAATGAAAGTAAGAATGGCAACTCCAACAACAGTGGGGACGAAATAGGCTGCGACAAGATCAGCGAGTTTTTGAATGGGAGCGCGACTTCGCTGCGCTTCAGAAACCATGTGAACGATTTGGGATAGTAATGTGTCTTTTCCAATCCGCTTTGCTTCCATAATGAAAGCGCCAGTCTGATTCACGGTTGCTCCCGTCACCTTTGCGCCCACGTCTTTTGAGACAGGCATCGGTTCTCCCGTAATCATTGATTCATCTACATGGCTGCTTCCCTCGATGACGATTCCGTCGACAGGGATTTTTTCACCAGGGCGCACTCTCAGCTTGTCGCCGACCTGGACCTCGGAAAGCGGAATATCCTCTTCATGTCCGGCAGTCCGCACAATCCGTGCGGTTTTTGGAGCAAGGCCGAGCAATGCTTTAATCGCTTGAGAAGTTTGACTGCGAGCTCGTAGTTCTAAGACCTGTCCTAAAAGAACAAGCACTGTAATGACCGCTGCCGCCTCGAAGTAAACACCAACAGTTCCATGCTCAGTGCGATAGGTTGCAGGGAATAATCCAGGAAAGAAAATTCCAATCAGACTGTAAATGTAAGCAAGGCCCACCCCGATTGCGATTAATGTAAACATATTTAGACTTCGATTTCGGAGTGAGTCCCAACCCCGCATAAAGAATGGCCAACCCGCCCATAGAACAACAGGAGTTGCGAGAGCCAACTGAATCCATTGACCCAATCGACTTTGAACGAATCCCGCGACATTCACTGGAAGAACATGCTCCAACATTACGGTGAGCAGGGGTGCAGAGAGCACAAGCCCAATCCAAAATCTCTTCGTCATATCGGTGAGTTCTGGATTCACTTCAGCATCGCCAGAAACGGTTCTTGGCTCTAGAGCCATTCCACATTTGGGGCAGCTCCCAGGTTTATCTCGAATAATTTCTGGATGCATCGGGCAGACATATTCCACTTTTTCCGTCGAATGAGATGCCGCTGGATTCTGAAGCTCAAGAGCCATCCCGCATTTTGGACAGCTTCCTGGTCTATCGGACCGCACTTCAGGATGCATGGGACAAGTGTAAATAGCACCACTCGTCGCAGGTGATTTTGCTTCCGAGTGAGTATGATTTTTATGATGGTTGTCGTGGTGACAACAATTATTTTTTGCGTGTGAGTTCATAGTAGACCTCGTTTCGTCAATGTAACTCTTAAAGGATGATGTGACCCCTGACCGACGGTACGACATGCCCTAATGATGAAAAAAATCCCAATCGCTATGAAAGGAATGCTCAAAAATTGCCCCATATTAATTGGAAGTTTCGATTCAAATGCGACCTGATTTTCTTTCACAAATTCGATCAGGAATCGGAGAGAGAAGATCAGCGCGAGAGCTTGGCCGAACAGTAACCCAATCCGATCCTTAAATTGGCTTTGGTACGACATGAAATAGAGAAAAATCGCCAGGTATCCGATGGCTTCGTAAACTTGCGCCGGATGCCTTGGAATCATATCGACGCGATCAAAAACGATTGCGAAGGGAAGTTGCGATGGCTTTCCAATGATTTCTGAATTCATTAAGTTTCCGAATCGGATGAACGCTCCCGCTAGCGGAATCACGAGCGCCACGTAATCGAGCAAAGTCAAAAATGAAATCTTCCGATATTTGCGGCTAAAAAAGTAAATCGCAAGAAGAACACCTATTGCTCCTCCATGACTTGCAAGACCTCCGTGCCACACAGCAAAAATTTCTAAAGGATGCGCGAAATATTTCTCGGGCTCATAAAAGAGCACATGCCCAAGTCGTGCCCCAATCACCGTTCCGATGAGAACATACCAAAGCAAACGATCCAAAAGTGCTCTCGAAACGTTTTCTCTCTCGAAAACTTTCCCTAAAACGACGTAGCTAGTTAAAAAGCCGCCCATGAAAAAAAGACCATACCAGCGAATAGTAATGTTCCCCCATTCAAACAAAATTGGTGAAACACTCCATTCCATAAGTTTATAACTCCTCCAATGACTTCCCCTGAAGCGCGAGAAGTTCCATGGTTGTAATGCTCAGATCTCTTTCTGTTTCTAAAAGGCGGAGTTTTGCTGCGAAAAGTTTGTCGGTTGCTCCCGCCATATCTGGCGAGTTCTTTACGCCTCTTCGATATTCGGAAACGACAGCCTGATAATACTTAGATGCGGTTGAGACGTTCGCAGTCTCGCCATCGACTTTTCTTTTCAACCTCTCAATTTTTTCAATGAGATGAGATGTTAGATTCTTCAATCTGACAGTTGTTTGAGCCTCACTCACCGAAGCTTTTTCTGATTCATAAGACTTGGCCTGGTACTGATTCCAACTTGATAGACCGTTGAAAAGTGGCACAGTCACTTTTCCAACGACTGCCCATGAGTTTTTCCTTGATTCTATAAAGTCGGTCTCCATGAGCTTTCCGTATTGTGCCTCTGCCGATAACTTCGGCAAATAAGCTCCAAGAACTGAAGATTTTTCAGATCGAGCAACGCCACTCTCCGACTTAGCTTTTCTTAGTTCGAGATTGGAGTTTTGGACGCGAGCCCACACTTCGTCAAAATTTGGAGCAACCTTTGGAGCGATAAAATCGGCGCTAAGTTTTTCAATTTTATTTAGTCCTGAAAATCGTTCGAGCTCCCGAAGTTCCCTCTGAAGTTCCTGTTCAAGAACCTCAAGGTCATTGCGAGCTTCTTGCTGGTGCATAGCGAACTCGAGCAGGTCGGTGTCGGTCGCAAGACCGCCGCTGACTCGTTTTTTTGCCTGAGCAATCTGCTTTTCCGTTAATTCAATATCCTCTTTTCGGAGACTGACTTGCTCTTGAAGAAGAACAGCCGCATAAAATAGATCCGCCAGAACCCGTTCAGTTTTTGCTGTGATCTGACTTCGCTCGAGCTCTGCTGCATCCTTTCGGTGGAGCGCTGCTTTTAGGTCAAATATTTCCTTCAATGATAGCTCGAGGCGAGCATAGCCGTAGTAGAAGAGGTCATTTCGTTTTTCCATTTCACGATTCGACCTTGCACCACCTTCAACACCAATCTCAGGAGCAAGCCGACCATACGAAGAGCGAGATTCCGAAATGCGCGCTCTAGTTTCCAAATTAGCAATCTGAACATCGGGACTTTTCGTGTGTGCCACATCGATAAGCTGCTTGAAAGATATTCCGCTTTCGACAGTTCCACTTGCTAGTAGTTCACCTGTCGGCATCGCAATCGCTAAAACGAGAAGAAAAGAGCGCATATATTTCTCACTCCTTAGGTTCAACTTGGAATTTGAATGCGTCAGTCTTACTTTGATAGGTGAGTTCAACCTGCAACTCGAACCTATCGGCACCCTTCGGATCAAATTTAACGATATAAGCGTCACCAGCGGGCTCAAGCTTTACATCCTCAGCCTTCGCCATTTTTCTAGTCTTTGCCTTAGCGCTCTTTACACTCACATCCTTTAGAGAGAGGAGTTTACTGTCATGGCTAAGTGGATAAAGCTTAACCGCATCAGCCTCTTTCGAAAGCTCGAGGGCGATTGATTTTCCAGACTCTACAACTCCGCCTTTTACAGCGCGAACGGAACCTGGGACTTTGTCATGCCCCTCGTGAGCATAAACTCCAAACGCTACTAATCCCGTAAGAATACCTGAGACGATTTTGATTTTAGCTTTCATGAAATTGCTCCTTCTTTGGTAAAATTTAATTCTTCGGCCTTTTCCTCTATTGCGCTTTCTGCGGATCTTCTTCCAAAGTGAAAGAAAACGGTTGGAGTAAGAATCATATCGAGCGCAGTCGAGCTAATAAGTCCGCCTAATATGACGACGGACAAGGGATGCAATATTTCTCGACCAGGTTGTCCCGCTGAAAGGACGAGAGGAATAAGAGCAAGACCTGCAGTGAGTGCCGTCATAAGCACGGGGACTAGGCGCTCGAGTGAACCACGAATCACCATCTCTTCTGAAAATTTTTGACCCTCATTTTTCATGAGGTGAAGGTAATGAGAGATCATCATGATTCCATTTCGAGAAGCGATTCCACAGAGAGTTATGAACGCGACAAGAGTTGCTATCGAAAAAATTCGATCCGATAGAAAGACCCCACCCACCCCGCCAATCAGCGCAAGTGGGATATTGAGCATGATTTGAAAGCTAATGAATGAAGATCTGAAGTGTGCATAGAGCACGAAGAAGATGGCCAAAATAGAAAGAAGGCCGAGCCACAGAATCAAACGCGAAGCTTCTCGCTGGCTTTCAAACTGTCCCCCAAGCTCGACAAAGTACCCTTCAGGAAGTTTTACCTTCTCCGCAATCTTCGTTTGAATTTCTTTGACGAGAGAATCGAGATCTCGACCTGAGGAGTTTGCCTGAACAACAATTCTTCTCTGAGCGTTTTCTCGATTGATGATATTGGGACCATTCGATTCGTACACATCAGCAATCTTTTCAAGCGAAACACGAGTGCCATCAGGAAGAACTTTCATTGTCGTACTCTTAATAAGCTCAAGATTGCCTCGAGACTTGTCGTCAAAACGCATAAACACATTGAAGATTTTTTGACTGTCGATTATTTGAGCGACGTTGACGCCGTTCAGTGCCATCTCTAAATTTTTTGAAAGTTCGCCGAGAACAATTCCGTTTTGCGCCGCTTCTTCTCGAAGAAGTTTAATTTTTACCTGAGGTACAAGAACCTGTTGCTCTATTTGTAGATCTACCAAGCCTCTTGTACCCTCAAGCGCATTATAGACTTCCGTAGCTTTTGCTCGGAGCGTGGCTAAATCGGGACCAAAAATTTTGATTGCGATCTGTGCCCGCACACCAGAAAGCAAGTGATCGAGTCGATGAGAGATGGGCTGTCCAACGTTAATGAAAGCACCATCGAGTGAAGCCAGCTTTGCACGAATATCTTCGAGCGCAAGCTCTCTAGAACGACCTTCTTTCTTAAAATCGACATCGATTTCGCTGTAATGGACTCCTTCAGCATGTTCATCGAGTTCCGCTCGGCCCGTTCGTCTGGCAACGCTCTTCACTTCAGGAACAGTCAGAATGAGATTTTCTGCCTTTGTGCCAAGCTCATTTGAAGTTGCTAACGAAATTCCTGGTTGAGCCATAACCGTGATCGTTGCTGTGCCCTCGTTAAACTTCGGCAGGAATTCCCTTCCCATAAAAAGAGTTAACGATAGTGCGCTAACGAATAGGATAATGGCCGATCCAATGACGATTTTCGGTCTTGGAAGTGCCCACCGCAGCATCTTTTCATCAAAAGACTTGAGAACCTTAACGAATTTGGAATCACCATGTTCAGTCAATTTACTGTTAGTAAGAAGATAGGAGCAAAGTACGGGCGTGACCGTAAGAGATACGATAAGCGAAGCTAGAATTGAGACAATGTAGGCAACGCCAAGTGGAATGAAGAGTCGACCCTCGATCCCACTCAAATAAAACAGCGGGATAAATACCAGAACAACGATGATGGTAGCGAAGACGATCGAGTTTCGGATTTCACTCGAAGCTAGATAAATGACTTTCAGGGGGTGCAATGGAATTTTGGCGATACGATTTTCTCTTAGTCGTCTGAAGACGTTCTCCACATCCACGATGGCATCGTCCACGAGCTCACCGATTGCAACGGCAAGACCGCCCAAGGTCATCGTGTTGACGGACATTCCAAAACATTTAAAGACGAGAGCCGTGAGTACAAAAGAAAGTGGTATTGCAGTTAGCGTAATTGCCGTAGTTCTGAAGTTCATCAAAAACAAAAACAGAACGATGATCACAAGGATCACACCATCTCGAATTGCTTCTTCGACATTGCGAACAGCTGTTTCAATAAAATGAGATTGTTTGAAGAGATCTTTTTCGAGCGAGATACCTTTGGGGAGATTTTTTTCGATGTTTGCTAAGGTCAGATCGATTCTTTGTGTGAGCTCAATAGTGTTTGCTCCAGGTTGTTTTTGAACACTCAAGATCACTGCGGGCTTACCGTTCACGCTGCCATCACCACGCTTGATCTGCGCCCCAAGTTTTACCTCGGCGATGTCTTTTACGAGAACGGGTTTCCCGAAATGCAGTCCAACAACAGAATTCTGAATGTCTTCTTGATTCTTAACAGTGCCAAGATTTCGGACGAGGTATTCCTTGTTGTTGAGATCAACAAATCCACCAGTTGTATTTTGACTTACGATCGAAAGATTTTTTTCCACTTCTTCGAGGGCGAGTTGATAGCGTTTCAATTTTTCCGCATCGATGAGAATTTGAAATTGTTTAACTCCACCACCAATTGAAATCACCTGTGCAACCCCTGGAATACTTAAAAGCTGAGGGCGAATAGTCCAATCGGCAAGCGTTCGCAAATCCATGGGAGTAACGTTTCCATCGGGCGAAGAGAGCCCGAGAAGTTGAATCTCGCCCATGATCGAAGCGATAGGACCCATGATGGGAGTGATGCCCGTCGGGAGTTTCTCTTTTGCAACGGCAATTTTTTCCGCAACAAGCTGTCGATTGCGATAGATTTCAGTTCCCCAATCAAACTCAATGTAGATAACGGAGAGTCCAATTCCTGAACTCGAGCGGATTCGCTGCACACCTGGCAGTCCATTCAAGACAGTTTCGAGAGGAAGTGTTACCAATGTCTCCACTTCTTCGGGTGCCATGCCAGAAGCTTCGGTCATGATATTAACCGTTGGCCTATTGAGGTCGGGAAAAACATCAATGGGCAGATTCCGAAGAACCATGGCGCCATAGACAAGAGCGAAAGCCGCGATTGCTATGATGAGCAGCCGATTTCGTAGTGAAAATTGAATAACGCGATCAAGCATAATCAGTGGTGCCCCTCATGCTCCTGCGAGTTGCTCTTAGTTAACGAAAGAGGCAGATCGTAAACTGCAGTGCCACTTGGCAGTTCACCTCGCTTCGCTGTTATCGATAATTGGCCAGAGGATAATTTTTCACCTTTTGGCAGATCGCAGACGAAGCGATCTGTTTGAGCACGACACTGAAGGTCTTTTTCTTTGCCATTGCGAATGATCTTAACTGCGGCGCTAGAATTTTTAACGACAGGCTCTTTCCAGTTAATATCAAGAAAGAAAACTTCAAGCGCATTTTTCTTAGCAACAACCTCAGTGTGGAATGCTCCTGGCATTCTAATGAATCCTCCATGGGGCCCCTTCTTGTCCTCTCCATGGCCAAATGCTTTCGTAGTGAGAAGTGCCGTTACGGCTAATGCTGCTAATGGGATTCGTTTCATTCTTCCTCCTGACCTTTAATACGGGCCAAATGTACTTTTGTGACGACCTCTTGATATATACCATATACCCTGATATGGTATATGGGAAGAAGGTCGATCGACAAGAGTCAATAAAGGAGACCCGTATTTACGGGAAATTAGGGGGAAGAGTTTTAATGAAGAAAAAGCAAGCTCACACCGCTAACCATGGCCACCATGATCATACTTCCGATTTGAAACGATTCAATCGTGCGCGTGGACAAGTCGAGGCTATTCAACGGATGTTGGAAGAAGGTCGATATTGCATGGATATCATCACTCAGATCCGCGCCTCGCGTGCTGCGCTTCGATCTCTTGAAACTTCAATCCTTGAAGGGCACCTTCGAGGTTGTGTTTCTGCTGCAATGAAGTCACGAGATGCGAATGAGGCTGATGTCAAAATCAGGGAACTCATACGACTGATGGGGCATGTAAAGGATTAGAAATCTCTTTTTGCTCGCCCACAGATATTTTTTCACGTTCAGGGAGGCGGACCTTAACTTAATTCCGGCCTTGCCCAGATACTTCCGAATCGTGGGTTTGGAGGAAAAACTTAAAGCTGCGATTTGGGCTATTGAGAGACCTTCCTTACATATTTTTCGTGGAGGAAAATCTTATCCTGGTAGATAGGTTTTAAACGAAATGTAATAAAATCGCGGAGATAAAGGTTGGAGGAGAATTGTTCGTATTCCTCCGCTTTCGCCCGCCAGGTAAAAAAATTCCCGCGAATAGCGGGATTTTTTTTTTATCTTAAGGGTTGGTGACTCGAACCCTCGACCTCCGTAGGACTGACGCACGGTGTGCGAGCATTCGAGAGTAAGTCTGGAGGGGAGAGGTCCATTCGGCTCCGCCATTTATTTTTTATCCGATATTTTTTCCTCCACTGCATTAAACGACTAAACCCCGCATTTCATTCTGCGTTCCAGTATCAGCTTCTGCATCAGCGAATCGTGAGCATCATGGAAGTGTGTAGTGAGTACGGGCCATGTCCTACACGCGAGATGCCGAATTATTTTGATTTCACAATGCTGCCATCTACTGGATTGAAATAAATTTCAATGTCGCGACCGTCCTTGTCGGCACCATAAATTTCGTAGCACGTGCCTGGTTGCTTGAATTTGCGAATCTTATAGCCTTGTTTCTCTGCCATTGCTTTGAAATCAGCTTCGCTCATCCATTTATTTTTGGGCTCATCGGTGCAGTTTGCTCTCGCAAAAGCAGCTCCGCCACCCAGAAGAGTTAATGTGAGGGTTCCTAAAATAAATTGTTTCATAGTATTTGTTTCTCCTTAGCCTAAAAATAGTGAGTGAAGCGCCTCTTAGATAGTGAGCAGAAGACCTATAAAACACAAATGCATGCCTTTGTGCACCTTTACAGCATTTGACGTATGGAGATTTTCATAAAGGAGACTCACAGTGGAACTGACTGGAGATGATTATGAAAAAAATCAAAGTCTACGACCTCCCGACAAGACTTTTCCATTGGAGCTTTGCAGCTTTGTTCTTAGGGGCTTTTATTCTCGCAAAAACAACGGGCGACGAATCTTTGGCATTCGCTTATCACATACTGATTGGAATTGTTCTTTGCTTTTTGATCGGTTTGCGAATCGTGTGGGGATTCCTGGGCTCAAAATACGCACGATTTTCTTCATTCCGGCTGAATCCAAAAGAACTTGTGATTTATTTTCGAGACCTTTTAACCTCTCGAACGGCTCGGTTTCCCGGCCACAATCCAGCCTCAAGCTGGGCAGCGGTTGCGATGTTAAGCCTTGGCCTTGGACTAGGGTTTTCCGGTTACATGATGACTCAGAGTTCTGGAAACGATTTTTATGAGGATCTTCATGAACTGTTTGCAAATGCATTTATCGTCGTGATCGCCTTTCACATCCTTGGCCTCCTTATCCACTCGTTCCGACATAAAGAGAATATCGCGCGTAGTATGTTGGATGGTGGGAAAGCATCCTTCAATGAATCCCTTGACATCAAAAGCTCTCGACCATTTGCAGCGGTGGCTTTTGTTTTTCTCGTTGGAGCCTTTACCTTTCATCTAATAAAGAATTACGATTCAGCAAATCGCACATTGAGTACTTTTGGGAAAACGTTGCAGCTTGGTGAAGTTGAAGATTTAAGCAAGAACGGGGTGCATGAAGAAAAAGCTCGGCACCGCGAAAACGATGATGACGACTAATATGCTTTCGAGCCTAACAAAAAAGGAGAGATGGGTGATTGTGGCGGTTCTACTGGGAATCGCTGTGATCATTGGAGCGGATATCGCAACAGATTATCACGAGGGTGTTCGCTCTTGGCACATCGTGGCCGAAGGAGCAGTCGCAGTCTCTGCCCTCGTTGGAATTCTTTATTTACTTTCAGGTTCGTTTTCTCTCAAACATTCTCTTGAAGTCGAACGAAATACCTCAGAGGAACTAAGGCAAGAAGCCGAGCGGTGGAAGAACGCTTCAAAGAAATACCTTCAAGGCCTGAGCCTTGCTATCGACACCCAACTGAGTAAATGGCATTTGACGGACTCCGAAAAAGAAGTCGCATTTCTTTTGTTAAAAGGATTTAGTCTAAAAGAAATTGCGGAAACGCGGAAAACTTCTGAGCGAACCGCGCGCACCCAAGCCGTATCGATTTACGCAAAAGCAAGTCTGTCCGGCCGCTCCGAATTCGCAGCTTTTTTCCTGGAAGATTTGCTGCCGCCTACAACTCCTGCACGAGCGTAAGAACGCCGCAATTTGCCGAAGACTTAATCCCTCATTTTGGAGTCCAACGATTGCTCGGATTACCCGCTGCTCGGAGATATGTTTTTCCTTCTTTCCGTTAATTTTTTTGCAGCCATATTCAACCTGTTTTGTTCGACTATGATGAACATGCGCGTTTCTAATCGGAATTGAGGCGCCCCCTTTAAACCTGTCCAAATTCTGGATTTTTCCTAAAGATCTAAGCACTTAGCGTTGACTTGCCGGTAAGTAGCTTTTAAGCTACAATTATGAAGTCGGTCGAACCCGTCACAGTTTAGATTTATCAGACTGCCGATGGAAAATGCCCGCTTGAGTCTTGGCTCAATATCCTTCGAGATATCGAGGCGCGAGCCCGGATACGAAGCCGAATTAACAGGCTTCGACTTGGAAATTTTGGAGACTGTAAATCGGTGGGAGCCGGAGTTCAGGAACTGGGAGTCGATTTTGGGCCTGGCTATCGAGTTTATTTTGGACGGCAGGGAAGTGCTCTCGTGGTTTTGCTTTGCGGAGGATCGAAGAAAACTCAAGACAAAGACATTCAGAAAGCAAAGGAACCGTGGAGCGAATATAAGGAGCGCATCGGATGAAAAGAAAAATTACGAAAGACTACAAAGAATCCCTTCTTGAACAACTCAAAGATTCAAAAGAAGCTGCAGCCTATCTAGATGCGGCACTCGAAGAAGATGACGAAGTATTTTTACTCGCCCTTCGAGATGTAGCTGAAGCTGTTGGAGGCGTCAGTGTTGTTGCAAAGCAAACTAAGCTCAATCGGGAAAGCCTTTATCGGATGCTTTCGAAGAATGGGAACCCTGAGCTAAAGAGCTTGCGATTGATTCTTGAAAAGATTGGCCTTCGCCTTTCTGTTGCCCCTGCTCATTAACTGCAGCACGAGAGATTTGCGTATCACACTCGTTCAAATTTTGAAAAATTCGACTTATCATCATGGGATGCCATTTCAGCCCTTTGCTCTTAGTTGGCACTCCCATTTGCGAAAGAAACTTTGCTATTTGTCGGAGATTCATCCTTTGGTTTTTTAACTCAACAATCGCTCGGATAATCCGCATTTCCGAAATAGAGGGTAAGGGTTTCATTTCGGGATGCTGATAAGCACTACGCAATTGAATTCCATGAGCTACTAAAGCCTTTCGAATCGTAGGTTTGGAGGAAAAAGTTTGTGACGCTATTTGAGCGATTGAGAGCTTTTCTACGATATATTTTTGATGGAGGAAACTCGGGTCACGATAGTGAGGAAGTTCTCTAGTGTGCTTAAAAGTGATCAAATCGGGAAAATACAGGGTGGAGGAAACATAGTGGCTTGGTTACCTTCGGCTCCGCCATTTTTCTTCCGACAAGCTTCGTCATACACTTTCAGGCTCCCCGGGGATTCATGACTGCCTTTGGTTAATTCACCCACTCCGCTGCTCGCCTTCATTGTCTGACTCGCTTCTCAAAAGAAAAGTGATGAGAGTTGGGGCTCGAAACCGAGAACAAATTTTGGAGTGCAAAGGAATCTCTAGATTTCATTTGTTTACACGCAAAATCGTTATTCCTTGAATTAAAGCCGACCTTTTAGGTGGCACGTTCCCTGCAAGATACTTTCTCAAAACAAACGCCGCGAAGGTGCGGAAACTTTTAACCCGAGGAGAGAGTATATGAAGTGTATCAAGAGTAAGATTATAGTTTTAACATTGTCGATGACGGCCCTTTCAGGGTTTGCCTTCGGTCAATCTGTAGCGAGTAACCCCCAACCAGAACTAACGGTCTCATTTAGTCGGTCTGCTCAGCAGCTAGTAAACGCTACTTATCAAATTAGGGATAAATTCATTATTGAAGTCGTCTCGAGTGCGAAATATTCAATCGAGGCGGGAACGCTGGTCGATCCAATTTCAGCTCTACCGCGATGGAATCCAGCTTTTTCGTCCTCGTATGAGGTCAATGGTGTAGCAAAAAGTAGATGTCCCACGGCGACAAGTTGCTCGCTCGATCACCATCAGAGCCTGGCCACAGGTTATGCATCCAGCACTCTTAAAATGGATCAGTCAGGAGTGAATCCCTACTCGGGTCACAATAACGACTACCATTCACTGGAGATTCAACATCATAATACGGAGGGAATTTCTTTCTACGGATTTCAATCTAGTTCGGCGACGAATCCCAATCCTGTCGACGAATACTACACATGGGATAACAGTGATTTGGGTACGGTGCTTTCGATTCTTTACGCTTTTCCTAGCCCCTTTCCGATGGGACAGAGCGACGCAACCTTGGATTTTGGATCATTCGAGGCAGATGAAAGTTGTTCAATTTACAATCGACAAAATGTTTCACTTACTCCGGAACAGTCGACCCAACAAAGTTCGTTCGAATATGCGGCAAATTGCGGCCCCCAATTTAGGGGACAAATGAAAGTGATTGAGTTTGGCGTCTCATGTCGCGATGACAATTGGTACCCATGGGCAGAATCCAGCGCGACTGGAACTGGAATTACCCAGTATCGATTTCGCCGAGTTGATGTGAGTGAATGTGTTCGAATTGAAACCAAAAATGCTAATCAAGCTATAGAGATCGCGCAGACTAATACGGATCGCGATTGAGATTTAAGAGGAGCTAATTCATTTGGACGCGGAGGCTCATGAATTCATCGATGGGCCTCCGTCGTTTTCTAGAATCAGGAAAGGCGTATGCCCTAGGAAGAAGGCGCAAGAGAGGCTGTCAAAAGAAGTTGGCGACTTTTAGCTCGATCCGATAGCATTCTCATCTAACATGGAAAAGACAAAGCGCTTTAAGAAAGCGCCTCGTAGCCTTAAATTATTTCAAGAAATATTGTCGAGGCACTTCGATTTATTGTCAGACAAAGCGTCGAACGAAGAAATTATTGAGTCGATGGAGCAAGCAGTCGAATTCAAAGGAGCTAATCTTTGGATTCTCATATTTGCAATTTTACTCGCCTCTATCGGATTAAACATAAATTCTACCGCCGTCATTATTGGGGCCATGCTTATTTCTCCTCTAATGGGACCTATCGTAGGTTTGGGGCTTGGTGTTGCGACCGTTGATTTTGATCTCATGAAGCGCGCATTGAGAAGTTTCGGCTTTGCCGTGGGTACAGCGATTCTTGCTTCGACTATCTATTTTCTATTAACCCCGCTGTCAGACGCAAAGTCCGAGCTACTCGCAAGAACATCTCCGACAATCTGGGACGTTCTTATTGCCTTTTTTGGAGGTATCGCAGGAATTATTGCATACTCAAGAAAGATTAAAACAAATGTTGTTCCCGGCGTGGCGATTGCAACCGCTCTGATGCCGCCCCTATGCACTGCCGGCTACGGGATTGCGAATGGAAGCCTCGCTTATAGCTTTGGCGCACTCTATTTATTTTTTATCAATTCTGTCTTCATTTGCTTCGCAACTATTCTCATCTCTAAGCTTCTGCACTTACCAAAGAAACAGTATATCGACGAACTCGTTCAGAAGCGAATGCGTCAATTGATTGCTGTTCTCGTCATTGTTACGGCGCTTCCAAGTATTTATCTGACTTATCGAATTGTTAAAAATTCAATTGTTGAGCGGAATGCGAATTTGTTTCTCACACGAGAGTTTAGATTTCCTGATACTCAAATTCTCGATCGAAAAATACATTTCGATCGCAATCCACCGGAGATTGTTTTGACTCTCATTGGGCATGCCTTGACGGCTGATCAAATCCAACAACTTCAAGATCAGGAGGAGTTTTATGGATTAAGAGGCATAAAACTCGTGATCAACCAAACCTTGAGTAGCAACGAAAACCCTGAGAAACTGCAAACACTCAAATCCGAAATTCTTACGGAGTTTTATAAGCAAAGCACCGAGAGTTTAAGAACAAAGGATGAGAAGATCGCTGTCCTCGAAGCAGAGCTTGCTCGTCTGAAATCTCAAGCGCTTCCTGAGGAAAACTTATTTCAAGAAGCTCGGGCCCAACATCCAGACCTTGTTCAGGGAAGTTTCGCGCGAACAAATATGATTAAGGATATGCAAGATAAGACCAAAAATGGACCCATCTTGCTCGCCTTCCTGGAGTTTAAAAGAAATCCAACGAATAAGGATAAAGAGCGGATTAAAAAATGGCTCTCTGTCAGAGTTGGAATCGACGCCATCATACTTCAAACTTCAGTGAAGAGATCAAATTGAAAGCCCGGGGGCTAATCTCATCAAATTTGAAGAAGATGAGGGGTATTACTCCTCGGTACTAGATTCATTTTGATATCTTCCTTGGCTGTCGTCTCGAGATAATTCCTTTCATTCTTATTTCGATTTCACTTTAAGCTCCACGCCAAATAAACAAATGGACCTTCGGGGTTATTCAATTTGCGGAAATGCTCTGAGCCTTGGGCGGATGTTTGAGTGACGACGTTAGTTAGTGTCCGCCAGGGGGAAATCTATGGAGAGTTTAGCAGAAATGAAATCAAGCTAATCCATAAACGAGCTAATCAATTACCGAAGGAGAAATTAAAATGGCACAGCAATCCAATCGAGGACGAGGTCACACTGATTCCGCAGGTCGACATTACACCTCACAAACCTGGAAGCGAGCGCAAGAAGGTAGAGCACTCGGAGGGCAATATTCGCACGGTGGTCGAAATACCAATGAAGATGACGATGACGATGAAAGTCGCCAAGGTCGATCAAACCGATCATCAGGTCGATACAATGATGATGAGGAGCGATTTGGTGGTGAAGAGGGTCGATCGCGAGGCGGTCAACGTTCTTCAGAAATGCAAGACCGAGATGAGTACGGACAATTTGCGGGTTCGCAAAGCAGTGAACGGTTTGGATCTCGGTCGGGTCGAAGTAGCAGCTCTTACGACAACGAAAGTGATGAAAGAAGTCGTTATTCGTCTTCAAATCGCGGTGGACGCAGCAGTAGCCGAGATGAAGACGACGACCGATACGAAGGGCGCGCTCGCGGCGGATACCGCTCGGCTCTATCGCAAGATCGAGATGAATACGGACAATTTGCTGGAAATGACGAGAGTGATGACGGCGATGACTATCAAGGAAGCAATCGAGGTTTTTCTTCTTCACGAGGACGTGGGAGTCAAAGCTACCGAAGCAATGACGATGAAAGCGGCGGTCGATCCTCGAATCGTGAAAGCCACTTAAGACGAGTGTATTAAATGAGATTTGTAGAAATCCTTGGCGATCTGCTTACCGCAGATCGCCGATTTTCAGTTAGATTTTCGTCTACTATCGCGTGCCTCATTCATGAGGCACGCCTACCAAATTATTTCAGATTGTGAAAAACTTGCTGAACGTCGTCGTCTTGTTCGAGAGCATCGACAAGCTCCAGTACTTCAGTCGCCTGATCGTTCGTCAGCTCCGTGAACGTTTCGGAAATATACTGCGAGGCGGATTCTAGGGGAGAAATTTTTCGAGCTTCGATAGCCGATTGAAGTTGGCCAAAGTTATTAAATAAGCACCGAGCCACGATGACCTTCTCACCTTGTTCGCCGGTGGACTCCCCAATTTCTTCCAAACCGTGGTCGATCAATTCCAATTCAAGTTCTTCTAAATTCAATCCGTCAGGGGAGAGGCGAATCACGCCCATTCGTTTGAACATAAAACTCACACTGCCAGTCGAGCCGAGGTTCCCCCCATGTTTTTTAAAAATGGATCTTACATTGGCTGCTGTTCGAGTCGGATTATCTGTAGCCGCCTCCACAATCATCGGTACTCCATGCGGTGCATAGCCTTCGTAAAGGAGAACTTCATAATTCAAATCCGTCTGACCGCTTGCTCGTTTGATCGCGGCATCGATTTTATCCTTCGGCATATTGACGGCACGACCGTTTTGAATGGCGCGTCGTAGTGCGGGATTCGAATTGGGATCGGGGCCAGAAGCTTTGACGGCGATGGTGATGTCTTTGACAATTCGAGTGAAGGCCTTCGCCATCTTGTTCCAGCGAGCCATCATCGTGGATTTACGAACTTCAAATATTCTACCCATGGGGGGGTTCCCTTTCCGTCATCCGGCCAAAATTTCTTTAAAAAGTTACTTTAAGCAGAGTCATATGACATCGACTATTTCTAAACAGCGGGTTTGACCCGCAGATTTGAGTTCAATTGCTTGGCCGACGCGTTTATCAATTAAAGCCCGTCCCAGGGGACTTTCGGGCGAAACAGTAGAAACTTCTTTTTGATCGACCTTCAGTTTAACTCCGCCCTGAGAAGGCAATAGAAAGTAAATTTTCTGTTGGCCGGACTCATCTTGAAGAGTTACGAGCGCTGATATGTCGATAGGAGACTCCCGATCGAAGGTCAAAAGAGTTAAGGATTTCAGCATGAGCATCGCCGCTCTGAGATCTTCCGCTCGCTTCGCTTGGCCGGCAGCAAGATAGGATTGCTCAAGTCCTCGAGTGTCATATTTATTTTCGGGTTTTGCTTCAGCCTCAGTGGCCGCTTCTTTTGCGGCAAGGTTGGCGCTCACGAGCAATGCCTCATCTTGTTGAAGGATACTTAATATGGATTCTAAAAGGCGCTGTTTGTTCATCTTCGTGACCCAATTAAGAAGGTCTATTCACCGCGGGTTCAAATTCGAGTTAAATAATGTCAGCTGATTGATTGATTTTTTGCAACGGGGGAAAATGGCAATGAATTTAATGTTTCTCTTATTTTCTCTTACCTTTCCTGCGGCACTGGAAGTCGAATCGCTAGAATGGAAACTTATCAATGAAAGGGCCGGCATCCATATTTTTGAGGCCGAAGTCCAGAACCGCTCAGTCGTAGCGGTCGCGGGACGCGCCGTGATTGAAGCGCCACTTAAGAGCGTGGTGGATGTCTTAATGGATATCGACCAGCGGAAGTCATGGGCTCCCAATCTGGCGGACGCAAGAATCCTTGAGAGGAAAACGGAACACGAATGGATTGAGTACAATCACATCGCAACACCTTTCTTTGTGAGTGACCGGGACTTTGTGGTTGCGGCTCGCGTGCAATCTAATCCACGAAGATCTGGAACTTGGTCTATTCATTATGAATCGACAGCTCACACAAAGGAGCCCAAAACAAGTTTCGTCCGAGGAGTTGTTTATCGTGCAACCTTTCAACTTAAAAAGTTAGGGTTCGACCGCACAGAAATTTGGGCAGAGGCTTTCGTAGACCCAAAAGGGGCTATCCCCAAATGGATCGTCAATATCTTCCAAAGAAAGTGGCCGCATCGCGCGATTAGCGCATTACAAAAGCAAGTTTCTCGAAGGAAAGATCAAAAGGATTTCAAGTAGTCGATCTTTTGCTCGAAAAGGAAATGAACAGCTTGCATGCTGCCGGCCTGAAGGTGAGTAGGAAGGACCGAGTCCTCTTTGAAATTTTGAGAAACTCCAAATCCAAACATATGGTCGAGTAGTTCAGCGGTTGTTTCTCGCCAGTTCTTAAAGTCCTTTGAAATATCTTTGGTAGAACGCCGATTGGCATTTCTTAGAATTGAATTTGCTTCTGAAATCGACTGCTTGAGCATGTTTTTAGGTAAACAATCTTTCATCCGGCGATGCACATCCCGCCAGGTGAAGCCACGTCTGTTATAAGCCTCTTCGGAAAGATTGAGATCCAAAGGAACGGGCTGTTGGGTCTCTCTCCAACAGAGCGTAATTTTACGGGAGTGAATGGCTTCCTTCGAATCCATCACGTAGGCCTCAGCCCATTCGCTTTCTGTCAGTTGATCTTCCAATTGTTTGACGAGGTTCAGGAACGACATCCGGTCGCTTATACACCAACTTAAGGAAAGAGGAAGTCCGGGACGGGGCCTGTACGCACGTACAGTATCAGGGTGTTCCGACCTCCTTTAAGATCAGGAAAGGCGCGGATTTACGATGCCTGAAAGTGAGCTGAAATGAACAATTCGATGATGCCGCTTGTAAGTTTTCTTTGCTTAAGCACCTTCTACGCCTTGGTGGTGCTCACCCTTTCGATCTTTGGAGATCGAAAGTGAATTTCGAAGCAGTGAACAGTGCGGGGGGAGACAGCTAAATGTATGTGTTACGAATGCGTCGACGATCTTCCTGATCCCATCAAAAACTCCTTGGATAAGGAGCTGCTTCCTTTGTATTTGGCGGCCTTCAATAACGCCTGCAGGGAACACTTCCAGACTGATCCAGCTTCGGACCCCGCTCTTCGTCACCGATTCGCGCATGATACTGCGATGTCGGTCGTCACATGGCCCGGTCAAATTTAAGTATTTGAATGAAAGGGTAAGAGAACATGAAATTTCGAACCCTTGCCTAACTCCGATTCAGCCCAGATCTTTCCGTGGTGTTTCTCAACGATATCCTTTGAAATTTTCAATCCGAGACCGAATCCTCCTACGTTGGAATTTCTTACATTTTCGGCGCGAGAAAAAATCTCAAAGATATTTCCAAGATTCTCAGCAGGAATTCCAACGCCCGAATCTGCCACAGTGATATGAACAGCGTTTGGATCTTTGGCCAGAGAGACAGAAATTTTTCCACCCTCCGGCTTCGAATATTTGATGGCGTTAGAAATCAGATTTGTAAAAACCTGATCCAGACGAGATGGATCCCAGAGGCCTACCATCTCAACCGAGGGGTTCTCGAATTCCAAAGTGAGATTAGACTTCGTCTTCAATTCTTCCTGCATTCGCTCACAAATTTTTGAAACGAATTTATTCAAATGAACGGTTTCCGGCTGATATCGAAGTTCTCGTCCCGCCGAGATGGCAGACTCCATGAGATCTCGGCTGAGCCGCTCAATTCTTTCGATCTGTTGGGACGTCCGGGTCAATATTTCAAACGTTTCGGAGTTGGGATCTAAGTCTTTTACTAATTGATTCAAGCCCATTTTAGCCGAGGTGAGAGGACTGCGTAGCTCATGCGAGACGAACGCAACAATTTCCTCCCTTTGTCTCTCGCTTTTCGCTTGGAGTTCCATCACTTGTTTTTCATTCTTTCGACGTTCGGTGACGTCTTCTCCGATGGAAGTCACTCCAATGAGATCGCCGACGGAATTGCGAAAAACAGAATCGCGCCAAGAAATTGTCCGTTGTTCTCCTTGGGGCGTGATGATCTCGGCTTCGTGCTCTCGATGGGATTTCTCATTCACCAAAATATTGGAATGAAGATCCATCAGCTTCTGCTGAAGGCTCCGCGGAACAAAATTCGTGAACCAATCAAGGCCCAGAAGTTCTTCCTTTGCCTTTCCAAGAAGACGACAGAGAGCGTCGTTCGCAAATGTAATTCGGCCCTGAAGATTGAGCCCCACCGCGACCAGATTGACGTTATTTAAGAGCTCTCGGTATCGTGACTCAGACTCTCGAAGAGCTTCTTCGACTTGCTTTTGTTTAGTAATTTCACGTCTTACTGCCAGAAACCCTTCGATTGCGCCGGAATCATCGATGATCGGAGTGATGACCGTGCTGACCCAGTAATGGCTGCCATCCTTAGCTCGATTTCGAATCTCGCCCGTCCAAACGTTGCCTTGAGCAATCGTTGTCCACATTTCCTTAAAGAATGTCTTCGGATGGTTCTTTGAATTTAGAATTCGATGGTCCTGACCGAGGAGCTCTTCGCGAGAGTATTTTGATATTTCTACAAACTTGTCGTTAACGTAAGTGATTTGGCCGCGCCGATCCGTTTCAGCGATGATGTCGAAAACATTGAGTGCTCGATTTTGAGCTTCAAATCTTCGCACTAAATCACGGGCGCTAGCTTCTTGGCTTTTTTTCTCCGTTATATCTCGAAGGATCACCAGCGCGCCTAAATTTTGACCCACAGGACCTACAACGAGTCGATATTCGGCCTCGACAAAATGTTTCGCATTTTCAAGTCCCGAAAGTTCATGTTCGATCCGGAAAGCTTCCTTGGTTTCAAAAAGTTTCTGAAAATTTGATTCTAGAATGCTTCCTAAAGCCCCGATCAGCTCGATCGGTTTCTCTAGAAAATTTTCAGGATCGCCCTTCAGAAAAGAGACGCCTCCTTGATTAAAGAAGAGGCATCGACAACTTGTATCCACCGCAAAAATGATGTCGGGCGTTTGAAAGAGAAAGGGTTCCAGCGCAGCAAAACCTTTAGGCCAATCAAATGTTATTCGTGAAGCGAGAGCGCTCATATTTGAAAATAAGTTTTTAATTACGGCTTGCGGATAGCATTACCCGCTCGACTATTGCTATTACCCTTAATATAAACCTGCCAATATGGCGAACATGGACGGCTACCAGTTCTTGGGTCGAAACGTAGTAGGAAAGGTCCTTCTTGTCGAGGATGATGCAGCTTTGGGGGCGGAAATTCAGGCTGCCCTACAGCGAGCCCGCATCACTTGCGACCACTTTACGACTCTCGACGAGGCAAAGAAGGCCTTCGATGGGAAGACCTATCATGCCGTTGTGACCGATATTTACTTGGATTCTCAGACTGGGAGTCGGGGAGGATTAGACCTCATTCGGTACGTGGAAAGCTCGGGGATTCCAACCTTCATCATGAGCTCAGCGGCTGATTTAAAGATCGCGAAAGAGGGAATGAATCATGGAGCCATTTACCTCTTTGAGAAGCCTTTCAATCCGGCAGATCTTATCGCCGTTCTAAAAAAGACGTGGGAAGAGCCCCGAGGACTGCAGGCAATTTTGGAGAGGTTTCTGGATCAACACGGGCTTACGAACAAAGAAAAGGAAGTCGTGCGACTTCTGATTAAGGGCTTATCCAATAAGGAGATCGCTTCGATGGAAGATAATAGTGATAGAACGATTAAGTTTCATCTCACCTCTATCTTTGAGAAATGTGGGGTTCAAAGTCGAACCGAGTTATTTAATGCGATCTTCCCGACCTAATTAAGAGGGTTTGGCGTGTATCGGGCTCACCACCATTTTGCGAAAGGTTGGAAACATTTCTGGAAGACCATTGGAAAAGTTCTTCGAGATCCTATTTTTCTCGCGCTCACCCTAATTGGAAATGGAATTTTAATCGTATGTTCCGTTCTGTTTTACGTCTTTGAACAAGGAACTAATCCCAATGTGATTACCGGGTTCGATGCGGCTTACTGGACAATCGTTACCATTACCACCGTGGGATATGGCGATGTGGCCCCTGTGACAGTCGTAGGGAAAATCGTTTCCATGATCATGATGCTAACAAGTGGCGTGCTCTTTTTTTCAGTGATCGCGCTCGTGGCGAGTTCATTTGTGGAGCGAGAATTCGAGGTTTTGGAGGCCGAAATCAAAGAGCTTCGAGTCGAAATTAAAAAACTTTTGGAGCGCCAACAATGATCGCTGCAAAGAATTTTCTCTAAGCGGAGTACGAAACAAATTTTAGCCCCACGATGGAGAGAATGAGCGTACTCAAAAAGAATATTCTCCAGAAATCAGGCGCATCTTTAAAAAAAATAATCCCGACAAGGGCAGTGCCAAATGCTCCTAAGCCCGTCCAAATTGCATAGGCCGTGCCGAGAGGGATGGCAGTTGTGGCTTTATTTAAAAGGACAAAACTTAGAATCGCACAGATTGCAAAACAGGCCGTGTAGAACCACTTCGAAAAGCCGTCAGAAAGCTTCATGAAGGTGGTGAAGCCGATTTCAAAACACCCCGCCGCAAGTAGATAAATCCAAGGATTCATTTCCCGCTACTAAATCACAAGAACCCAAAGGATACGACAGCTGAAATCCCAAAATCGTAGATTTTGTCTTCGCTGACAGAGGCGGCCACGATTCGGTCGCGGGTGGAGCTTTGAAATGGAATTTTTCCATAGGCCTCAACCCCTAGGCCTAGAGAGTCGATGGGTTTAAGTTCCCCTCGGATTCTCCCGACAAAGCCAAGGAATTTCTCAGCCTTCACTTCGGCGATACCTACATCGTAAAAGGTCGATTTCAAGGGAATGGCATAAAAAAGTCCCGGTTCCAAATAGAGAGAAACAGGTCCAAGGCCGAGATTGAGAACGCCCGTCACGGGAATGTCGACGTAATGGATTTGGCTATCGACGACGGAATAATCAGCACTTCGGGTTTGAAAATCGACTCCTGCACTGACACCGATAAGGTCCATGGGCATGAAGCGCCCCGCAGCCCCTACCAAATAACCAGGAGCATATTCTCCATCAGAGTCTGAAATGGTGGACCAATTAGCCCCACCTCGAAAATCGATATAAAAAAAGGCCGCATGGGCTTCTTTCATTCCGGAGAGAAGTAAAACACTTAAACTGATAAATCCGGCAGCAAAATAATTGGTAAAATAATTTTTCACGATGTCCTCCTATTCGGTTGAGCGAATATTGTCATCGTAACCATGAGAGCGGCAATTCAATATTAACTTAGGGCTTACTTGAGAGGAGTGGGAACGGAACGACGGCTGATTTTCCTAACACGCCGAGTAAAGCTTTACATTTTTCGGCGACGCTTCTTTGGCTCAGAATAATTTTTCCACTTTGATGATATGCGAATTGTAAACCAATTCCGAATGTTACCGGCGCCCACACGAACATCGGAAGTTCTAAGAAATAATGTTCGATCCACGAGTTGCTGAGATCCAGAATCCGCTGAGTGGCCATCAATGTGAGAACCCATACTGCGCCCCGCATTCCAGCGCTTGCGACCCCGATACTCGCAGAAGCCAGCGCGCTCAGAATGTACGCCGTGCGACTCGTAGGAATTTCTGAAGAATACTCTAGAACTGGCGGGCGTTCGGGCTCTGCTTGCTGCGCATACAAAGGCTGAGCACCCGCGAGAAGAAGGCAAAATAACAGCAGGTGCTTTCGAAACATTATCGACCTTGTTGAGATTGTCTTAACGCGATCTGATAAACCGCTTTGAATAGACGATCCGCTTGGAAATATTGAGAATCATAATAAGGCACAGCGGCCAATTTTTTTTCCTGCGCGGCGATAAGATTTTTATACGTCGTATCTCGATGAGCTTCCCACGTTTTTAAATCCACAGCTTGCCATTGAGTGTACGGGGCATTCGCCGGCCAATGGCTGTATCGCTCCCAGACATTTGAGCCATCAGTATAAAGAATTCTATAAATCACCGCGTTGGTTTGCGGATCTTGGCTTACCGGAATTTTGAAAAACCATTTACTGTCATCCGCGCCGCGCTCCTTAATATAGTGAGTGAGCCCATTCACGCCCTGAACGTAAATCGGATAGGCCGTGGTGTTGCCAGAGACAAAATAAGTGTAACCTGGCGAACTTGAAATGGGCTGCCATTGAGCTTGAGCTAGTGCTGGAACTTCGGTTGTCCCAATGAGCACCGTAGAAAAAATTGCTAAAAATAAGGCCGTTCTCATCATAAATCTTCTCCTGCGAAGGGGGATAGCAGGGTTCTCATGGGAGGTCCAGATTTGGACAATGATTAGAAAGTGTGGCAGATAACCCTTCTATTCCTGGATTAACCAAGCGCGCAGGTGTCATAGATTTCGAGAAGCTTGAATCGTTCACAAACGAAGAGCAAATCTTCCGAAAAATGGATGTGAGTTAGGTACAGCCGCGAAGAAGAAAGAGAACGAGCAGAATCGGAATTGGAACTCCAAGGGCCCAAAGAAGAATCCAACCAATTTTCCCTTGCTGACCGTTTCTTGTATTCAATGGAAGTTTCATAACGCCTTCAGTGTATGAAGAAAAATAGAGTACGCATTCAAACGAAAGTCGGCAGGTGTTTCGCTATCGAGGTGCGCAACGCGTCAAGGGATCAGAAGCTGATCATGTCTTTTTCAGTGAGAGAGCCAGCCTCGACGGTAAAACCAAATGCCGATGATAGAGGTGACGAGGCCCATCACGATCCATACGCCGGGATATCCCCAATGCCAGTCGAGCTCCGGCATGAATTTAAAGTTCATGCCATAGATTCCAACGATGAAGGTGAGAGGCATAAAGAAGACGCTGAAGACGGTCAGCACTCTCATGACTTCACTCGTGCGATGAGATGCAAGGCTTAAATAGAGCTGCAACACCGCTCGACCGTCTTCTAAAAGCTCATCGCAAAAGAATATCGAATGATCATTCATCTCCTTCAACTCTTTAAGTTGCAACTTTGCTGGGTCGGTTGAAGGGCCGATGGATTGAACCCCCGCCCATTTTTGAAAAACAATAGAGGAGTGAATTAAAACTCTTTTAAAAACAGAAAGTTGTCTCACCATTCGATGTATTTCACCTAAATGGACTGAAGAAATATTTTTATCTAAGATTCCATTTTCAAGCTCTTCGAGCTTTTTCTCATTCAATTCAATTTGAATTTCGTAAGTTTTCATCGCTGAAAGAGCGATGGATAATGCTACTTCCTCTGAACTTTCCTTA